>ENA-ORBV01003600-ORBV01003600.1-microbial-mat-metagenome-genome-assembly--contig:-NODE-3600-length-30799-cov-17.174012_pt1 | contig 30799 bp, 23 predicted proteins | sample MGYA00237777_ERZ505514 | MGnify/ENA primary metagenome ERZ505514 (study PRJEB26160, sample SAMN06269048) | microbial mat metagenome | isolation source: Oligotrophic lake microbial mat | place... | reverse complement strand
GCAGCGTCAGATGTGTATAAGAGACAGGCCCAATAGGGCCAAATAAGGCCCAATCAAGCCTCAGTAGGGTTAGAATGGCTGCAACCTAAAGAAATGATCCCGGCAGGGCTCGAACCTGCGACCTTCGCGTTCGAAGCGCGATGCTCTATCCAACTGAGCTAGCGGTGCGGCGGCGCGGGGATCCTACTCGCGATTGGTCAGCGGGCGGAACGCCCCGCGATCTGCACTTTTTGTTATTGCAACTGCATTTGCAATTGACGCGCTGCGGCACGCTCCGTATCGTCGGGGTCGTGCGTCGCCTCCGCGGTCATCTTCTGGTTCTTTTCGCCGCCTTGGGCGTTGTGGCGGGCGGCAGCGGCGGTGCCCAGATTCTGCACCTTCTCGCGGAGCACGGACAGCAGTGCGTGTCTGCTGGCGATCGTCAGTGCCACAGCCACAGCCACCACCATCACGATCACGGACACGGCGAATCAGAATCCTCGACACCGTCACCTCACGCTCCGCACGATGACGAGTCGTGTGCGGTCTGCATCACGCTTGGCCTTCTCGTCACGCCGCTCGTGTCGCTGACCGTCGATGCACGGCCGATCGCGACGCTCGCTTGCGTCATCGATGTTGTCGACGAGCTCGTTGCGCCACCGGCGCCGCTCGCTGCGATCTCCGCGCGTCCGCCGCCGCACGTCGCGTAGCGCTCCATTCTTCTCAGTGCACCGTCGGTTCCCCAACCGATCCTGCGCGGGTCCTTTTGTCCCCGCGCAGGGTCCCGTCCGCTTCGCGGAGTCAATACATGTCTGCTTCCTGGTCGGTCGTCGCGCCTGCTGTGCGATGCCGCGCCTTCACCCTCGCCGAGTTGCTCGTGGTGATCGCGATCGTTCTTGCACTCATCGCAATCCTGCTGCCGTCCTTCAATGCGGTACGTCGTTCCAGCCTGGCCATAAAGGATCTCGCGAATCTTCGCGCGCTCCAGAGCGCCCAGCTGTCCTACGCCGCAGACCACAACGGGTATCTCGCGGATGCGCGGCTGCCCCATGGCGGAGTGGGGCAAGGGATCGAGCACTCATTCGTGACGACGCTGAAACCGTACTACGACAGTGCGTTCGCCGTCCGCAGCCCGCTCGATCACAGCGAGCATTGGCCTGCAGAGAGCGGCGGTGCAGGAGTTCCAGTTCCGGGGTCCACGGATCGCATGCGCGTCACGTCGTACGGGATCAACAACTATCTCGCACGGCAGTACTCGCCGCAGGCCGCTGTTGATCCTTCGCTCATGACGGATCGACTCTCGAAAGTGCATTCGCCCGCTGCCACGATTCACATGCTGCTGATGACGGAAACGGGCGAGTACGCCGGATCGGATCATCCGCACGTCGAGGGGTGGGGCTCGATCAACGCCGCGCCGCTCGTGGCGTCGACACAGGTCGCCACGTCAGCGGCAGGCGGACTCGCCAAGACGGGCGATGCCCGCAGCAACTGGAGCTTTCTCGACGGGCATGTCGCAACACTGCGCTTCAACAACGTCTTCATCAACGACACAGTCAACCACTTTGACCCGGCAGTCAGCGGACTTTTCGACGCGCGCATCGGCGGGGCGAGCGGTTCGTGATCGCTGCCCTGACCAATTCATAACCGAAAGAAACTGATTCCATGCACACTCAACTCGTTCACACCGTGGCCTTGGGCACAGGCCTCCTGCTGATGCTCGCGCGATCAGCCTCCGGGCAGCATGACGGCGACATCAATCCCAGCGTCGCTCCCGCCGGCGACGGATTCGCGCGGATTCAGACCAACGCGATCGACAAAGACGGCGCCGTCACGCCGGGCGTGCGCGTGTTCGGACCGGTGTTCGGCGAATCCGGATTTCCGGAGTTCACATCGGAGCCGGGGTTCGACGCTCTTCCCGGCACGTTCGCACCCGGCACGCGCGTCGGATTTCACGCCCCGCAGGGATTCCTGCTCTTCAACGGAGCAGGGCTCGCGCCTGTGACGACAGAGCGCCTCAACGTAAAGTTCGCGACGCTGGAGTCGACGATCGGTCCTGCGCCGGACGAAGGATTCGATCTCGCCGTGCAGGAAGACGGCGGCTGGCATCGGCATCTCTCGTACACGATCCTCGACACTTCGATGCCGCTGCCGCCGATCGGCATCTATGTATTGCCGATGACGCTGTACTCCACCGATCCAGCCGTGCTGGAGTCCGAGCTGTTCTGGATGGTGTTTGATTACGGCGCAGGCGAAGCAGCACATGACGCGGCCATCGAATGGGTCGAAGCGAATCTTGTCGCGACGTGCCCGGCCGATCTCGATGACGACCAGGCAGTCGGCGCGGGCGATCTCGCAACGCTGCTGGGCCAGTGGGGGTCGGCAGGCTCCGCCGATCTCGATGGCGACGGGATCGTGAATGCCGGCGACCTCGCATCGCTGCTCGGTGCCTGGGGGCGCTGCCCCGGCAGGAAGTGACAGATTCACGCGCGCCGGTCCGCTCTCGTCGCTCACGAGGGCGGACCGGCAACTGTGATTGAGACTGCGTCAGCAAACCGTCGTTGCACGCGGCGCAGCGCAGGCAGCGAATCGATCGCGGCGTCAACGAGTTCGGGATCGAAGTGCTTGCCGGCCTCGTTGCGCAAATACGCAACCACTTCGCTTTCAGGCCACGCGTTCTTGTATGTGCGCGGTGACGACAGTGCGTCGTAGACGTCAGCAATCGCGACGATGCGCGCAAAGAGCGGGATGTCCGTACCCTTGCGCGGATGACGGGCGCCTGCTTGCGCCAGTCCCGGATAGCCGAGTCCGTCCCAGCGCTCGTGATGGCCCAGTGCGACCTCCCGGGCCGCGTCATCGAAGCCCGTGCGGAGTCCCCGAAAGAGTCCGGCGCCGATCTCCGTGTGCCGTTCCATCGTGGCTCGCTCGGCGGGATCAAGACGCCCGGGCTTATTCAAGATCGCGTCCGGAATGCCGACCTTGCCGACATCATGCAGCAGCGCCGAAATGTACAGCTGGTCGCGCATGTGCTGGGTATCGGCGGCGGCGAGCTTCTCCCGGCGCGCCCAGGTGTCGAACAATGCCACGCTGAATCCCGCCACGCGGCGCACGTGCGCACCGGTTTCGTGCGGATCGCGCAGCTCCGCCATCGCGACCATGCGCAGAATCATCGCGCGCACCATGCGGGCCCGCTCCAGCGCAAGGGTGGCCATCACTCCAAGATGCTTGATCTGCCGCAGTTGATCGTCGCTGAATCCCGCGCGGGCGTCCGCATTGATCAGCAGAAGCACGCCGAGCGCAGCCCCTTGCGCAACCGTGCTGCTCGCGAGCGGAACGGCAATCGCGGCGCCGGCAGCCACACCGAGCGCGGCGACGATCGCGGCTTCGACCAGCGGACCGCCCTCGCGATCACCGCGGCGGTGCTGCAGGCCGCCGGTGCGGGCAGTCGTGCCGACGAACCCGGCGCTCATCATGGAGAGGTGCACATGTTGAATGCGCTCCAGAGGCCGCGACGGCACGAGCGCGTGCTCCAGGATGAGACGCTCACCGTCCCGGACGAAAATGGCGGTTGCATCAGCGTGCGCGGTTCGCGCCGCCTCCGCCAGAATTCGGTCGACAAGCACGTCGAAGTCCTGAATCTCGAGCAGCTGCGCCCCAAGTTTCTGCGCCGATGTGAGTCGTTCCCGCGACTCTCGCGCCTCTCCCGCGAGCGCCTCGTTCGCGATCGATAGCAGCCGATTGAGATCATCCAGCTGCGCGAGCGCAGCATCGCGCTCCCGCGCCGCGCGTCCGGCGCGGGCGTGGGCGCGCAGCCGAGCCACCAGCTCCACCGACGGCGGCAGCTTGACCAGATAGTCCGCGGCACCGCGCGCGAAGGCCTCGGCCTTGGTCTGTGCATCGTCGTTGGCGCTCAGGACCAGAACCGGGACGTGGGCGAGTTCGGGATCCGCGGCGTAGAGCTCAAGGAGCTCCATGCCGTTTCCGCTGGGAAGGACAAGATCCTGGAGGATGAGATCCGGCTTGGCGCGACGGGCCACATCGCAGGCACTGTCGATGCTGCCGTGCGTGATCAGCCGCGCCGACACGCCGCCCGCGCGCAGCGCTGCATGAATCGCCGCGGCCACCATGGGCTGGTCGTCCACGATCACGATCGTCAGCGCATCGTCATCCACGCACGACCTCCCTGCGAAACTCGACGAGCCAGCAGCGATGCACCTTCTCGTTGCGGAAGTCCTCGGGCACGGTCTGGCGCGTGATCTCCTTCGCGTAGAGGTCAGCGGGAACAAGTGTGTCGTCAAACTTGAGGCCGCGCGAGTTCGTCGAAAAATATACGCACGCACCAGGCGCCATCCAGTTCCGCACCCATTGCAGCAGTTGCGGCCAGTCGCGGTCAATCGAGAACGAGTCGGCTCGCATGCGTTTCGAATTCGAGAACGTCGGCGGATCACACACCACGATGTCGTAGCGTTCGCCTGGCGCGGGGCCCGTTGCGAGAAACGCCAGGCAGTCTTCGTGCACGAGCTGGTGGTCCGGCCCCGCCGAGAACGCATTGTGGCCGAGGTTTCGTTCCGCCCACGCCAGGTACGTCTTTGAGAGATCAACTGTGGTCGTGACAGCCGCGCCGCCGGCGCGGGCATGCACGGTGAACGCGCCGGTGTACGCGAAGAGGTTCAACACCCGCTTCCCTGCCGACCGCTCACGCACCATGCGCCGCGTGAATCGGTGATCGAGAAACAGTCCGGTGTCGAGGTAGTCAGAGAGATTCACTTCAAACTTTAATCCGAACTCATCAACCAGCTTGATGATCCCGCGCGTATCGAATCGCTCGTACTGATCGCGTTCGCCGGCAGCGTCTCGCTGACGGGCGCGGTACTTGATGAAGAGTTTCTGGCGTGGAATCTCGAGGCCGGTCAGCACTTCCTGCTCCGCCATCTTGCGATACTCGACCTCGCGTTCGAACGTGTCGTCTTTGGTCCGGTGATAAAACCACGCGACCACGTCTCCGTCGTACCAGTCGACGATCATCGGGAAGTCGGGAATGTCGCGCTCGTACAGACGAAAGCACGTCAGCCCCTGCCGCCGCGCCCATTTGGCAACGTGGCGGTATCGGTTGGCCAGACGGTTTGCGAGCATCGTCCGCCAATTCTAACGAGACGCATCTTCTGATTGCGTCGTCCCGCGCCGATTGCCTCGTCCGCCTACGATCTCCGCCTCGCCGATGCACACGCGCCGCTTTGTCATCCAAGTCGCTCTCGCGTTCGCGGCGCTCTACACCATCTGGGGATCAACGTACCTGGCCATTCAGATCGCCGGGAGAGACGTGCCGCCGTTCCTGATGGCGGGCACTCGTTTTCTCGTGGCCGGCGGCGTCCTGCTCGCGTGTTGCGCAATGTTCGGAAGCGTGACCCGCACGGATCTCTCGCGCCGCAACTGGTCCGCCGCGTTTGTGGTGGGCTTTGGGCTGATGCTCGTCGGGAATGGCGGTATTGCATATTCATTGCAGCGCATACCGTCCGGCATTGCGGCGGTGATCGTCGCCCTCACGCCGATGTGGCTCGTGATGTTCGACTGGGCACAGAAGCGGAGCGAGGGGCAGCGAGGACGCCCAACTGTCACGGTGTTTGTCGGCATCGCGCTCGGCATCGCGGGCATCGCCACCCTGAAATTTGAAGGGCAACTTGAGGGCGGAGCCGGCAGCCTTCCGGCGCTCGACCGCATCGGCATACTCCTCACGATCGTTTCGACGATCGGCTGGGCGTTCGGTTCGATCTGGGGGCGCACAGCGCCGCGGCCGTCGTCTCCCGTCACCGCGTGCGCGATGCAGATGCTCGCGGGCGGAACGCTGCTGCTCATCGCGAGTCCGCTGTTCGAGTCGTGGAGCGACGTGCGCGTGCAAGAACTGCCCCCGCGATTCTGGATCGCCTGGAGCTACCTGATCGTGTTCGGTTCTTTGTGCGGCTTTACGGCGTACATCTGGCTCCTGCAGAATGTGAGCGCGGCGAAAGTCGGCACGTACGCCTACGTCAATCCCATCGTCGCCATCGTCATCGGATCGGTACTGAACGACGAGCGGTTCACGGGGACGCAAGCTGCCGCGTGCGCACTCGTGCTGACGGGCGTCATGGTGATCACGCTGTTCCGCGATCGGCGCGTGCAGCCCCTGACGACGCCGACGCCGCTCGCGCGCCCTTCACCGGAATGAGCCAGGCTGCGTTTACACCGAGAAGTACTTGGCATCCGGATGATGCACAACGATCGCGCTTGTTGACTGCTCAGGATCGATCTGCCAGTTCTCCGTCAGCACGCAACCGATGCGCTCCGGCTGAATCAGGCGGAACAGCTTCTCCTGATGGCTCATATCAGGGCACGCGGGATAGCCGAAGGAGTAGCGGCTGCCGCGATACTTCTGGGTGAACAGTTCGCGAATGATCGGAGAGTCTTCGGTGCCGATGCCCAGCTCCGCGCGAATGCGCTTGTGCCACAGTTCAGCAAGCGCTTCGGCGCACTCCACGCCGATGCCGTGCATGTAGAGGTACTCGGTGTACTCGTTCCGCTCGAAGAGCTGCTTGGCGCGATGGCTCACCTCGACGCCCATCGTCACGCAGTGGAACGCAACGACATCCTTCACGCCGCTCTCGAGCGGCCGGAAGAAGTCGCTGATGCACAGCCGGCCGCGCGACGCCTGCCGCGGAAACGAGAACCGCTCCACTTCGCGCTGGTGATCCTGCGGATCGAAGACGACCAGATCGTCCCCCACGCTGTTGCACGGGAAAAACCCATAGACCACCGCAGGCCGCAGAATGCGCTCGCTCTTGCATAACGCCTTCAATCGCGCGAACGTCGGTTCGACCGTGTCCTCCAGCAGGCGTTCATACGCCGCGTCCGACATCGATCCCTTCTTGAATCCCCACTGCCCGCGGAAGAGCGCCGTCGTATTGATGTACGGATAGATCTCGTCGAGATCGAGATCTTCGACCAACCGTTCGCCCCAGAATGGCGGTGTCGGCACGTCAACGTCCGTGCGCACGTCGGAGCGGACCGTCGCTGTGCCCACCGCGCACGCTGTCGCCTCAAGCCGCTGGCCGACCTTGGCGTCGACGGACGCGCGCTTCGCAAGCCGCGCGTCGATCTCCGCGTCGACACGATCGAGCGTACCGGCGGCAAGCGCATCGCACACCGCCAGCCCTTCAAACGCATCGCGTCCATAATAGAGCGGGCCATGGTAAATCTCGCGCAGATGACCTTCGGCGTAGTGGCGCGTGAGCGCTGCCCCGCCAAGCATGATTGGCACCGTGATCCCCATCGCGTTCAGCTCGTGAAGATTCTGCTCCATCACGGTCACACTCTTGACAAGCAGTCCGCTCATGCCGATCGCATCCGCGTCGGTTTTCCTCCACGCGTCGAGGATCGCGGACAGCTGCTGCTTGATGCCGATGTTGTGCACTTCGTAGCCGTTATTCGACAAGATGATGTCGACGAGATTCTTGCCGATGTCATGCACGTCGCCGGCAACGGTCGCAAGGACGATCTTGGCCTTGGCCTTCCCCTGCTCGCCGGACTTCTGCATGAACGGCTGGAGGAACGCGACGGACTTCTTCATCACCGTTGCGGACTGCAGCACGAACGGCAACTGCATCTTGCCCGAACCGAAGAGATCTCCGACGACTTTCATGCCGGCGAGCAGATGATCATTGATGATTGCGAGCGGCTCGTACTGCTTCATCGCTTCGGTGAGCGTCGCTTCCAGATCGCCGCTTTCGCCATCGACGATGTGCCCCTGCAGCTTCTCCTCGATCGTGCGATGCGCGTTCGGATCGGACTTCGCCGTTTCTTCGCCATCAGGAAACAGTCCGATGAAATACAGCAGCGGATCAAAGTTCTCCGGCATGCCGGCCGGCCGCTGATCGCCGCGCCGATCGAAGATCAGCCAGCTCGCCGCATCCCACTGCGCGTCCTCGATCCGGTTGCGTGGCAGGATCTTGCTCGCGTGCACGATCGCCGACGTGAGTCCGCGCTTCCGAGCTTCGTCGAGGAACACGGAGTTCAGCACCGCGCGCGCCGACGCTTTCAGTCCGAAGCTGATGTTGGAGAGGCCGAGGATGATGCCGCATCGAGGGAACTGCTCGGCGATGAGCCGGATGCCCTCCAGCGTTTCGAGACCCAGCGCACGGTCATCATCGTTTCCAGTCGCGATCGTGAACGTGAGCGGATCAAACAGCAGATCGGTTTCGTCGAGACCCCACTTGCGCGTGTACAGATCATGCATGCGCGCCGCGATCTCAAGCTTGCGCGCCGCCGTCTTCGCCATGCCCGCCTGCGGATCTTCGTCGATGGTGAGCGCGACGCACGCAGCACCGTACTTCTTGAGCAGCGGACACACTTCATCGAAGCGCTTCTCGCCGTCCTCAAGATTGATCGAGTTCACGATGCAGCGGCCCGGCGCACGCTTCAGACCCGCCTCCAGCACGTCGGCCTGCGTGGAATCCAGCATCAGCGGCGCGTTCACCTGCCGTACGTACCGCGACACGACTTCCGACATGTCCGTGACGCCATTGCGGCCGACGAAGTCCACGCAGACATCGAGCAAGTGCGATCCGTCGCGCATTTCTTCCTTGGCCATCGAGACCAGCCCGTCCCAGTTCTCCTCGTCGAGAAGACGCTTGAACTTGCGGCTGCCGTTTGCGTTGGTGCGCTCGGCCACGATGAGGAACGAGTTGTCCTGTTCGAACTCGACGAATGTGTACAGACTCGATGCTCCGGGTTCCTGCGGCTCCACGGCGCGGCTGCTCTGCGTCCGCTCCGCCGTCACGACCGCCAGCTGCTGGATGTGCTCCGGTGTCGTACCGCAGCATCCACCGACAATGTTCACCTTGAACTCGTCGAGAAAGCGCCGCATCGCTTCGCCGAACGGAGCCGGACGCAACGGGTACTCGGTGCGTCCCTCGTGGAGAATCGGCAGACCGGCATTGGGGATGACCGAGATCGATCGATCCCAGTGCTTCGCGAGGTACGCAAGGTGCTCGGCCATCTCCGTCGGCCCGGTCGCGCAATTCAGTCCGAGCGAGCAGATGGGGAACGGCTTGAGCGCGTTGACGACTGCCGTAATGTCCGATCCAAGCAGCATCGTGCCCGTCGTCTCCATCGTGACGGAGACGAGGATGGGCATGTCGTTGACGTGCTTCTTCGCGCGCTCGAGCGCCTCAAGACATGCGTTGATCGCGCACTTGACCTGCAGCAGATCCTGACACGTCTCGATGATGAATGCGTCGGCGCCGCCATCGATCAGGCCGCGCGCCTGCTCGCGATAGCTGGCGAGCATTGCGTCCCACGTCGTATTGCCAAGCGTCACAAGCTTCGTGCCCGGGCCCATCGAACCCATGACGAAGCGCGGCTTCGAGGCTGTCGCGAACTTCGCGCATGCCGCGCGGGCGATTTCCGCACCGCGTTTGTTCAGCTCGTACGTCCAGGCCACCATCTCGGGATCGAACTCGGCACCGACCAGTTCGTTCGCTCCGAACGTGTCGGTCTCGACACAGTCGGCGCCGACCGCCAGGAACGACTCGTGGATTCGCTGAATGAGATCCGGGCGGCTTCTGACCAGGATGTCCGTGCAGTTCTCGCGGCCGAGGTAGTCTGCCGGATGGCAGTCCGCACACGCGTAAATCGACGATCCCATCGCGCCGTCGAACACCATCACTCGCCGGTCGAGTTCCCGCAGGAATGAAGCCATGCGGGCACTGTAGGGACACCTCGACGAACCTTCAACCGTTCATCCGGGAGAACGGATGAATACCCAAGTTCCGCGTGCCCGCTGGCGTCCGGCAAGCGCTTTGCCCTTCGGCGACAACCCCGTCGAGTTCCCTCGGTACGATCTCCGCCCGCGCGCCGCATCCGGCCGCCTTAGGCCCGCGGTGTCGACTGCGGGTCGCTCCGGAATCTTTCCTTCATGGCGCAGTTTCGATCTGTTCCCCGGATTCTCCGGGCGTTTGCAAGTCTTACAGCAGCTGCGCTGACCGCGTGCTCGACCGCGCCCAAGTCTTCTGCGGACGCTCGCGCGCGCGTCCCGCCAGCCTTGGCGTACGAAACATTCGACGCCGTGTGGACGACCATTGACACGCAGCACTTCGATCCGACGCACAACGGCGTTGACTGGGTCGCGGTCCGCGAAGAGTTCCGTCCGCAGCTCGACAGCGTGCGCACCGACGACGAACTGCGGGCGCTCCTGCAGCAAATGATCGGCCGCCTCGGCCAGTCGCATTTCGGCATCATCCCGGCGCACCTTGCGAATCCCGACGACATGACAGGAGTCGCCAGCGCGGCGAGCGACACGGACGAGTCATCGGGAGGCGGCGATCTCGGCGTGACGTTCCGCCTGGTCGGCAACGACATCCTCGCGATTGCCCCGCGCATCGGCGGTCCCGCTGATGAAGCCGGGATCCGCGCCGGATGGCGGCTGCTCGAAGTGAACGGCCGCGATGTGCGCAGCGAGCTGATGCCGGACGATGCGATCGATGCGCCAATATCGGCCATGCTGCGTTACGTGACCAATCAGACAGCCGCGACGCGGGCGATCGCTGCACCATCGGAAACCGTCCGACTCGTCCTCGACGACGACCGCGGCACACGACACGAAGTCTCCGTGACTGCGGTGAGTTTCGGCGGTGAAATCGTGAAGTTCGGCAATCTCCCGCCGCTCGAAACGCATGTCACGGAACGCACCATCACAACCCCCCAACTCGCCGCGGCCGGCATACCGGCGGCAGAGGCCGATCGCTTGCGGGTAGGCTACCTCGCCTTCAACATCTGGATGGTCGCCGCGGCAACAGGGATCGATCGGGCGGTCGATCTGCATCGAACCCGCGAGGCATTGATCGTCGATCTGCGAGGAAACCCCGGCGGTCTCGGCGGCATGGCCATGGGCGTCGGCGGTCACTTTCTTGACCGCGACGACAGTCTGGGGCGCATGACGAGTCGCGACGGCGCGATCGAGTTTCGGGTGAATCCGCGGCGCGTCAGCGCTGACGGCCGCGTCGTCGAGCCGTTCAAGGGGATGCTCGTGATCCTCGTGGATCCGCTCTCGGCAAGCACCTCGGAAATTTTCGCCGGCGGTCTGCAGGAGCTGGGCCGGGCAGTCGTCGTCGGCGAGACGAGTGCCGGCGCCGCACTCCCTTCGGTCGCCGTGGAGCTTCCCAACGGCGACATCCTGCAGCACGCGCTGGCCGACTTCGTGACGCCGAAGGGGAATCGACTCGAAGGACGGGGTGTCGTTCCCGACCTTCCTGTCACGCTGACGCGCGACAGCGTGTCGCGCGAGTCGGACCCGGTTCTGCAGGCCGCACTTCGATACATCGCACATGAGCGCAAGCGCCGTGTGCATTCCGACGGCTGATTGAGTGAACCGCCTGGACCTGCTCGTACCCGGAGTCCTTTGATCGATGATGCTTTGCCGCCCTTTCACCACCGCCGTGATCCTTCCCCTCGTCGCCGCAATCGCGATCGGGCACGGCGCCGCCGCGCAGTCGGCCACCGCAACACCCCTCGCAACACCCCCGGCGCAAACCCCGTCCCCGCCGGCTGCGCCCGCCACGATGCCTGATGCGCCGCTGCCGACCGCGGAGGAACTTTTTGCGAAGCAGGCTGCCGCGTGCGGCGGTGACGAGGCGTTCGCGAAGATCGAATCGATGACGTCGAAGGCGACCATGAAGATGCCTGCGACGAACCTCAACGGCACGATTGTGTCGCACTTCGCAGTGGCCCCCGCGCACGGCAAGGACGCCGGAAACGTTGCCGGCAACGGCCGCTTCGTGGTGCTGATGAATCTGCCGGGGATCGGCGATGTCCGGACGGGCTTTGACGGAACCGTCGGCTGGTCGACAGATAAGGTGCTCGGCCCGCGCCTCCTTGAAGGGAAGGAGCTCGAGCAGATCAAGACCGATTCCGACTTCCGCCGGGAGCTGTCGCTGCACAAGAAGTTTGACTCGGCGACCGTCGCGGCGCTGACCACCTGGGCTGAGAAGCCTGCCTACGAAGTGCGACTGAAAGGGCAGTCGGGCGATCCGCAGCGGGAAATGACGGTGTATCTCGATCAGGCGACCTCGCTGCTGATCGGCATGAAGATGCTCGCGCAGACGCCCAGTGGCGCAGTGCCCATTGAGACGACGGTGTCTGAGTACCGGGCGTACGAGGGGCCCGCCGGGAAGATCATGCTGCCGGCGAAGACCACGCTGGTCTGGCTCGGCCAGAAGCAGATTCTCGAGGTCGAAGAAGTCGACTTCGACCCGATCGATCCAACTGTCTTTGAACTCCCAGAAGCCATCAAGGCGCTCGTCAAGGCCCGCGACTCCGCGCCGCCGAAGCCTGAGGCGCCGGCGAATCCCGCCAAGGCGCCCGCGGACACGCCAAGTCCAACCAAAACAAACATCCCCTGAGAGATCTCACGAGTGACGAGCCTGCATGGGCTCGTACTCGTCGCACAGTTTCGTACGCTTCGCCCCCTTACTCGCTCACTACTCGCTCACTTTGGGCCATGACGGCTTTTGAAAGGACCCTTCGATGGATCTCCGTCCCCGCACTCTGATTCTCACCGCGTCAACTGTTGCCATTGTGGCTTCTCTCGCGTTCGCGACGCCGCAGACCACGCCATCGGCCACACCGCCGGCAACCCCGCCCGTCACGCCCCCCGCAACAGCCCCGGACGCCAAGCCCGCTGCCGATCTGCCGGAAGGAAAGGCACTCGTTGCGAAGCATCTCGCCGCGATGGGCACGAAGGAAGCCATCGATTCCATCACGTCGTCGCACTACAAGGGATCGATCGACTCGATGATGGGCAAGATCGAGCTGGAAGTAGCGGCAATGAAGCCGAACCGCATGCTGCTCGTGCAGTCGATGGGCGGCATGAAAAACCAGACGGGCTTCGATGGCGTCACCGGCTGGACAAACGATCCTCAGACCGGCGAGATCCACATCCTCAGTGAAGAGATGATCGCCGGCATGGACGGCGGCAGCGACCTGCAGGCGCTCGTCCGCAAGCTCGATGAGCGATTCTCCGGTTTCACGACGACCGGCAAGGAGACCGTGGACGGCACCGAGGTCTACCTCGTCAAGATGGCCGAGAAAGGCGGCGATCAGGTCACCGGACTTTTCGACGCGACGACCGCGCTGCTCAAGGGCATCCGCACGGCATCGCAAGGACCGCAGGGTGCCATGAACAGCACGATTCTGCTCGCGGACTGGATGGACGTGCCAGTCGGCGAGACAGAAAAGATCAAAGTCTTCAAGACGATGATCATCGAGCAAGGTGGCATGCGGATGAACGCCACGTTCACCGACTTCGAATTCAACGAGCTTGATGAGAAGTTCTTCGCTGCGCCTGAAGCAGTGAAGGAACTCGCGAGGAAGCAGAAGGATGCCGCGGCACCCTCGCCGACAGATGGCGGAGCTGCAGCGCCTCCGACAACACCGGCCACAGCGCCCCCCGCTTCCGGCTCGCCGGGTGAACCGGCCAAGCCGGCGACTCCGAAGACGCCGTAATCACAGCTCACGCGTTGGTTCCATGCTGCGGATGACACCCGGGCCGGTCACACGACCGGCCCTTTTCATTTCTCGCATCGCGCACCTGAAGCGATATCCTCCACGCATGCATTCCGGGGATGTTTCAACACAGCGATCTTCGAACCCTTCCCCGCCCGGGCAATCGTCCCGGGCGTTCTCCAGCATGATTCGCCCCGCGCCTGAGCGGGACGCCGCGATCGTGCTGCAGAATGTGCAGAAGCGATTTGGCACGACGTACGCGGTGCGTGACCTCGACCTCGTCGTGCCGCGCGGTTCGTTGTGCGGATTCCTGGGGCCCAATGGCGCCGGCAAGAGCACGACCATCCGCATGATCATGTCGATCATCTATCCCGATTCGGGCGCGGTGCGTGTCCTCGACGGCTCGGCGCTCGCGAAGAAGGATCAGATCGGCTACCTCCCCGAAGAGCGCGGGCTGTACCGGACGATGCGCGTCGTCGAGTTCCTCGCCTACATCGGCACGCTGAAAGGTCTCGACGGCGCCACGGCGAAACGCCGGGCGCTCGAGTGGCTCGAACGCATCGACCTTCCCGGGCAAGCCAAGAAGAAGTGCCAGGAACTGTCGAAGGGCATGCAGCAGAAGGTGCAGTTCATTGCGAGTGTGCTGCACGACCCGGAGCTGCTGATCCTCGACGAGCCGTTCTCCGGACTTGATCCGATGAACGCAATGCTCATGTCCCGCGTGATCACTGATCTGCACGACGCCGGCAAGACCATCATCTTCTCGACGCATCAGATGCGTACCGCGGAAGCGCTGTGCGACCGGGTCGTCCTGATCAACCGCGGCGAGAAGCTGCTCGACGCGCCGCTCGCCGAGGTGCGCACAGCCTTCGACGAGCACACGATCATCATTGAGCCGCAGCATGAAGATTCCGCGCTGATGCAGCGGCTCCGCGGGCTCCCCGGCGTGTCGGATGTGCGGCGCGATGAAGAGAACGATGCGCATCTCCTCGTGCGCCTGAACGACGAGCAGAACCTGCAGGCGGGAATGGTCGCGGTGATGGCGTTCGCGCCGATGCATTCGGTTGCGATCAAACGCACGAGTCTCGACTTCGTCTTTCTGAAATTGGTGGGCGACTCCGGCGGTGCAGCACCTATCGCACCAGCTGCGCGCGTTTCGACGACGGGAGCACCGCGATCATGAACACTCCGGAATCGACAGCATCGGGCCGATCGACCGGCATGACGAAGATCTTGACCGTCGCATGGCGCGAGTTCAAGTACACGGCGCTGACGAAGGCGTTCGTCTTCGGCGCGATCATTCTGCCCATGGTCATCTGGGCCGTCATCGCCGTCATGCCGCTCCTGATCAGTCGCGAACCGCCGCCGCTCACCGGCACCATCGCGATCGTCGACGAGAGCGGACTGGTGTCGGCGGAAGCGGAGAAGGCGTTCCGGGCCGCCGCAGAAAGGTCGAAGGACACCGTCGGCGACGCAATCGCCATCGTCGGCGCGGCGCAGTCGGGGGATATCGCGGCGATGCAGGGGATGGCGGAGCCGATCGGGACCGTCAACATCACGGTGGAAGGAACGACCGATCCGACGGCGGCCGAGGCGCTGCGCGAACGCGTGCGCTCCAACGAGCTGCTCGGTGTCGCCGTCATCGATCCCCAGTTGTTGACTGATCAGCCGCAGAATGCCACGCTCGAACTGCTCGTGCAATCCACGAGCAGTCCCAAGCACACGACGATGTACGAGCGCATTCTGCGCAGCGCGACCGTCAAGGCCCGCGTCGCGCTGACGGGCGGCAACTACGAGCAGCTCTCTGCGATGCTGAAGAATCCGGTCATGGACACGCAGCGCGTGGCGCGCGGAGGAGGAACGGCCAAGGAGAGCGTCGTCGCGCGCATCTTCGTGCCGTTCGGATTCATGCTGCTGCTGTGGATCTCCGTGTTCAGCAGCGGACAGTACCTGCTGACCACGACGATCGAAGAGAAGTCGAACAAGGTGATGGAGGTGCTGCTCTCAGCGGTGAGTCCGATGCAGCTGCTGGCGGGCAAGATCCTCGGACAGGCGCTGGTCAGCGCGGTGCTGATCGGCGTCTACGGCGTGGTCGCCATGTCGGGGCTCGCACTTCTCTCGATGGCCGACCTCGTGCCGCCGATGCTCCTCGTGTATCTCGTGATTTATTACGTGATGGCCTATTTCATGGTCGCGACGATGATGGCTGCGGTCGGCAGCGCCGTCAGCGATCTGCGCGAAGCACAGGCACTCGTCACGCCGGCGATGCTCGTGCTGATGGTGCCCATGATTCTCTGGATGCCGATCAGCGACAGCCCCAACGGCATGCTCGCCGTGGTGACGAGCTTCATTCCTCCGGTGATTCCGTTCGTCATGATTCTGCGGCTTGCGGCCTCCGAACCGATCCCCATGTGGCAGACGATGCTCAGCCTCGTCATCGGCTTCGCCTCCATGTTCGTGATGCTCTGGGCTGCTGCCCGCATCTTCCGCGTCGGCGTGCTCATGCAGGGCAAACCGCCGTCGCCGCTCGAACTGCTGAAGTGGATTCATTATCAATGATGGCACTCCCTCTGAGCGAGCGCTAGGCAATGGGTGTCGACCCGTCGGTCCTGGTCGCATGGCTGGCGGGCATGCTCATCGCCGCGCTGGTGATTCTCTTGTTTTGGCGCGCGATGTTCTCCGACCGGAGCCGCGGCCGGCGCCGCTGCCCGTCGTGCTGGCACGACATGAGCGGCGCCCCGACGCTTCGCTGCCCCGAGTGCGGCCATGACGCACGTCACGAGCGGCGGCTCTTCGCGACTCGCCGCCGCTGGCGCCGCGCGTTCGGATTGGTGGCCGCGCTCGTCGTGACGGCGCTGGTCGTGCGGGTGCGCGTCACCGGGGAGAATCTCTTCGAGTACGCCCCGACGTGGGCGCTCTGCGCTGCGCTTCCTTACACAACCTCGACTCCCGCGGGGCCGGGGGCTCCTCCATTCGTCGGACCCATCCAGCGCGCCCTCGATGAACGCATTCTCAAGGGGCGCGTCGATGCTGAAACGCTCGATCGCATCGCATCAATCATCCTCGCAGGTGACGCAGGGGCGCGTCCGCCCAGCGTCGAATGGGAAGCGCGGTACGGCCGGCTGATCAACGTCCTGCGCCGTGCGTCGTACGACGCGGTCGATCGTGGCGAAACGGACGCGCCGATCTTCGCGATCGTCGATCGCTTCCGCGTGCTGCCGCCCCGCTCGACGTTGACCGTCGCGACATCTGTGCCGTCGGGCGCTCCGCTGTACGTCAGCCTCCGCGTGGAGGACTGGTGGCCGCCGACCACGCATGCGCGCGTGCGCGTGCGCGACGTCGAAGATGGCACGGAGCAGATCATGGGACTCGACGCCGGCGCATCCGGTGCGGGCGCGTTCCCATTTTCCTTTGCGCCGGTGCGCGACGACGAACGCCAACGGCGGTTTCGCATCACGATCGAAACCCGCCGATCCACAGCCGACGGTCAACCCGATCGTTCCGCACCCTGGGGCCCGATCCACGTCGTTGAGCGCGTGGTCGCGTTCACTGTCGGCGGCAGCACGATCGCGCTGCAGCCGACGTCGTCGAAGGCACTCGACGAGGCGATGGCGCAGGTGTTCTCGCAGGGCATGGTGGTGTGGCGCACGGGACTGCGCCGTTTCGGGCTGCGGTTTGATCCAAGTCGGACAGCCGAGCCGAGCTTCGACGGCGTGGTCCTCGGCCTGGATGTCCAGATTCTCGAAGACGATGTGGTGCGCCGGCACAGCCGCATGTGGTGGCCCGCCGGTTCCAGCGGACGACAGACACAGTGGCAGATTCTGAGCGAGGATCTCTCATCGCTTGAGCGGCTGGATCCTGCAGCGACGAACTGGACAGTCAAGATCATCGGCGATCGCGATGTTGCGCATCGCCCGTTTGTGAACTCGCCGACAGGCGGTCCGTCGCCTTACGCGATGTACTGGTCGGGACAACTCACGCTACCGCTTTCCATTCAATTCAGTGAGAGCGCTGCGCCGCGCCGAAGGTGGTTTATCCTGCCCGAGGCGGATGTACCCTTGACGGACGCGCCGGTCGCGAGCGGTCGCCCCTCCGTCGGCGATTCTGGCGACGCCGGCGCCACGGCGCCTCCTTCATCTTCGGAAACGCAATGATGCTGCACGACACGCTATGGGCACCATGGAGAATGGCTTACCTGCGCGACCTCGAGCGCAAGGCTGCAGCGGGTCACGCGCATTCGGCAGCGGTGCCTTTTTGCAGCAATTTTCTCCAGGACTACTGGATGCATCCGGAGCGCGACGAAGCGTCACTCGTCGTGTATCGAGATCGCTTCGGCATGATCCTGCTCAACCGCTATCCGTATGTCAACGGTCACGTGCTCATCGCCTTGGGCGACGTGCGTCCATCGTTGCATGATTACGACGCGGAATCCCGCGCTGCATTCTGGCGGCTCGTTGAGCGCGCCATCGAACTCGTGCAGAAGACGCTCGAGCCGCAAGGCATCAACATGGGCATCAATCAGGGATGCGCCGCCGGCGCTGGACTTCCCGAACATGTGCACGCGCATGTGCTGCCGCGCTGGAACGGCGACACGAACTTTATGGCGGCCGTCGGCGACGTGCGCATCGTGCCCGATGCGCTCGAGTCAGTATGGCGCGACTACCGCGCGACCGTCGCGCGGCTCGGGTGGTGAGCGCGGAACGTACTCGCGGCGCAGCAATCCGAAGTACTGCGCGTCCTGGATTTCGCCGTTCACGAAGTACCGTTCGCGCAGCAGCCCTTCGTTGCGGAATCCGAGCGCCTCAAGGAGCGCGATCGATCCACTGTTCCGGGGATCGGCGTCCGCTTCAATGCGATGAAGATCGAGTTCGTTGAATGCGAACTCGATACCGCGACGAACCGCCTCCCGCGCCATTCCGCGGCCCCATGCCGACCGGCGCAGCGCAAAGCCGATTATCTCCGCGCGACGGTGTATGGAATCGATGCGGTACAAGGTGAACGTGCCGATGACTGTCCCTTGCTCGGCGATTCCCCACTGGAACAGCGAGCCCTCTGCAACTCCACGGTGAATCTCACAGAGAAGCGACGAGGCGGCGTCGACGTTCGCGAGCGGACCTGAACTCCAGAATCGCATGACCTGGGCAGCCGGCTGGCGGTGAGAGACGCTGGGAGCATGCGATCGATGGAGGAGAAGGAGAAGCACTCCACGCGGGCCCGCCCGGGTCGGTTTAACGAGCTGTCGCGCGTCAAAGAGTGGCTCGTGCAAGAGCCAACACCGATCAGGTGCTTCACCCGAACCCCAGTGTAAAGTGGGCTCGGCGGCCGACGGACCCGGTCTTCCACTCGAGGGAGGCTTGACCTTCGCCGCGGCATCGGCGATCCCATGGGGTTCAGAAAGGTTCGAGGAATGCGGCTGACCGCTTTCCCGAGTGGGCCCGCGCGGAGTGCGGCATGACTTTACACCGTTCGGACCGTCGGGCAAACTTTTGGCAACCGAGATCGAAGAGTTTTCGAATCGTTGACAGGTCCGAGTGATCGACGTTATCTTTCGCTGTCTCGCGGACTTCGCACGACGACGGCCCTCACGACAATCAAGCTCCCCTCCTTCGCGGAATTCAAAACGATGCGCACCCACAGCCTTGCCTCGCTCGCTCTCGTCACGTGTGTGGTCACTTGTCTGGGTGGCGCCCTCACCGGCTGCAAGTCCGATCCGCTGGCGACCGATTTTGACAGCATCAAGAAAGATCTCACACCGGAGCTGCAGGCGCAGGCAGAGCGTCCGTCCGACGTCGAGCGCAACATGGCCGTGACGTTCGAGCAGAACAAGCGCATGATCTGGAACGACTTGGGTCGCGCGTTCTACACGGATCGTCCGAGCTACCTGAGCCCGTACTTCACCGCCCCGACCGGCGGCCAGCCTCGGTAAGTCGAAGCACTCCTCCACACGACGCCATTCGTCAGGGCTCTGAGGCATCGACCTCGGGGCCCTCTTTCTTTTCCAGCTTTTTTCTGCTCGACGTTTCCCATTGAGCCGTTGACCGCCAAAGCGGCCCCGTCGCTTCGTCCCTGCCTACCCTCCCCTCTGTTCCCCATCGCTCGTGGCCGACCGCACCTCCACCGTCTCTGAATCGCCCGCCCCACCTGAGGTGCGCCCCCGCGGCGCGCATCTCCGGCCGATTCACCATGTCCAGCGGAGTGTCGGACTGCTGGGGGCGATGGTCTCCAGCTTCCACCCGCGAAAGCTGCCGCCGATGCTGCGGGCCACGTATGCCCGCGAGCTGGTGTCGTGGATTTTCCTCCCGGTCATGCTCGGCGCCATCGAAGGCGGCACGATCGCCGTGGTGGTCAAGAAGAGCTTCAGCAACGTCGACGGCATCTCGCCGATCGCACTGAACATCGCCATCGCGATCCTGACGGCGGCGCCGAACTTTGCGAACCTCACCAGCTTCATCTGGGCCGCGCTCGCGCGGGGCCGTGCCAAGGTCCCGTTCATCTCCGCGCTGCAGCTGGCGACGTCGATCCTCGTCGGTCTGATCGCCTTCGCGCCACACAATCAGTTTGGCTTGATCATGATCGCGACGCTCGTGGTTCTCGCGCGCACCTGCTGGACCGGCGTGATCACACTGCGGTCCGCAGTATGGCGCAACAATTATCCCAGCGCGAGCCGCGCGACGATCGCGGGCAAGATGGCGACGATGCAGTCCCTGATGCTCGCGGTCGCCGGCTGGATCGTCGGCGAAGCGATGGACTGGGATTCGAACTCGTTCCACGTCGTCTTCCCGCTGCTCGCGTTCGTCGGCATCACGGGCAACCAGATCTATCGCAAGGTGCGCCTGCGCGGCCAGCGTCGTCTCGCGCGGGCCGAACTCGCGGGCCGAGCCGGCCCGTCATTCTCGCTGATGCCGACATCGATGCTCGCCGCATTCATCCGATCGATGCGCGAAGTCGCGACCACGCTGCAGGACGACAAGCTCTATCGCGGTTTCATGGGGTGGATGTTCGTATTCGGCTTCGGCAATCTCATGTACATAGCGCCGCTCACGATTGTGCTGAGCGATCAGTTCCATGTGAGTTACGCCGAAGGAATCATGATCACGACCACGATCCCGCTGATCGTGATGCCGATCGCGATTCCGCTGTGGGCCAAGCTGCTTGACCGGACGCACATCATTCATTTCCGCGCGATCCACGGCTGGACGTTCGTGGCCGGCACGCTCGCCATGTGGCTCGCGACCTACCTGCCCGCGTTCTGGCTCTTCTATGTGTCGAGCGTGCTGCTCGGCGTCGGGTTCGCCGGCGGGATCCTCGCCTGGAATCTTGGCCATCAGCATTTCGCGCCCGCGCACAAAGACGGCCAGTACATGGCGGTCCATGTGACGCTCAACGGACTGCGCGGTGTGATCGCGCCGATCGTCGCACTCTGGATTTTCGAGTGGACGCGCCGCAAGGAGCTCGATACCTCGATCGTGTTCGCGATCTGCGTCGCTGTGAACAGCATCGGCGTGCTCGGTTTCATGGCGATGGGGCGTTCGCTGCGACGGGCCGAGCAGCTGGTCGCAGGCGGCGATCCCGCGCTCGCGCTGCCGCCGAAGTAACGTCCTTAGCGCAACGCGGACCGAAGGAATCCCGTCTCCACGCCTCAGAAACCGCTTTCGGTGCGCGCCTGACAACTTCGTGGCCGGCGCATTGCTCCATGCGACGTGCGCCTTCGCGAGTCCCGCTATACTCGGCCCCTTCCGGTTTCAACGCTCGGCATGTGCCAGGCACCGGTCCGCACCTTCTTCTTACATTGCGTTGCGACCTGCTTCGCCACTCGCTCGCCACTCGCTGCGAGTCGTGTGAAGCCATCTCCGGTCGCGACCACCCACCACAGCATGGTCGATTACAACCTGATTGAGGAACTCCAGCTCGACGCCGATGCGGCCGAGCTCATGCTCCGCGAAGCGTTTGGCGACACCGTCGCCAAGGGCGACATGAACTCCCTCCTGAAGGAGGAGATCAAGAACTTTGCCCCAGGCACGATTCTGAAGGGCCACGTCGTCGGCTATGCCGGCGACTTCGTGGTCATCGAAGTCGGCCTGAAGAGCGAAGGCTTGGTCGAGAAGAACGAGTTCGACGGCGACGTCGCCATGGGCGATGAAGTCGAAGTGCTGCTCGAACAGCTCGAAGGCGATGACGGCGGCGTCATTCTTTCGAAGCGCAAGGCCGACCGCATCCGCGGCTGGGAGCAGATTCTCCAGACCCGCAAGGAAGGCGACGTCGTCGAAGGCAAGTGTGTCCGCAAGATCAAGGGCGGGCTGCTCGTCGATATCGGCGTGCCGGTCTTCCTTCCCGCTTCGCAGGTGGACGTGCGTCGTCCCGGCGACATCGGCGACTACATCGGCAAGATGGTGCGCGCCGTCATCCTCAAGATTGACGAAGAGCGGCGCAACATCGTGATCAGCCGTCGCAAGCTGATTGAAGAAGAGCGCGAAGACGCGAAGCGCCGCCTCCTCGACAGCGTGAAGGAAGGCGACATCGTTCGCGGCACCGTCACGAACATCGCCGACTTCGGCGCGTTCGTCGATCTCGGCGGCATCGACGGTCTCCTGCATGTCACCGACATGTCGTGGGGCCGCGTGAATCACCCGAGCGAAATCGTCCGCATTGGCGACGAGCTCGAAGTGAAGATCCTAAACATCGAGCGCGAGCGCGAGAAGATCTCGCTCGGCCTCAAGCAGAAGGAAACGTCGCCGTGGGAGCAGATCGAGCGGAAGTATCCGGTCGGCTGCCGCGTGCGTGGTGCGGTCGTCAACCTCATGTCCTACGGCGCGTTCGTGCGTCTGGAAGAGGGCATCGAAGGTCTCGTGCACATCTCCGAGATGTCATGGACTCGTCGCGTCAATCACCCGAGTGAAGTCGTGCAGGTTGCCGACGAAGTGGATGTCGTGGTCCTCGACATCAACAAGGACAAGCTCGAGATTTCGCTCGGCATGAAGCAGACCGAAGTCAATCCTTGGGAGCTCGTCGCCGAGAAGTATCCGCCAGGCACGATCATCGAAGGCAAGGTCAGAAACCTCGCCAACTACGGCGCGTTCATCGAGATCGAGCCGGGCATCGACGGTCTGCTGCACGTCAGCGACATCAGCTGGACGAAAAAGGTTGCGCATCCGAACGAGGTGTTCAAGAAGGGCGACAGCGTCAAGTGCGTCGTCATCGATGTCGACCAGGAGAAGCAGCGCGTCGGTCTCGGTCTCAAGCAGCTCAGCGAAGATCCATGGATCGAAGCGATCCCGAGCGCGTACCGTCCGGGCATGATCGTGCAGGGCACGATCACGAAGATCACGAACTTCGGCGTGTTCGTCGAGCTGGAACAGGGCCTCGAAGGTCTGCTGCACATCAGCGAGCTGAGCGACCAAAAGGTCGAAAACCCGCAGGACGTGGTCAAGGTCGGCCAGGCCGTGGACGTGAAGATCCTCCGCGTGGACACAGACGATCGCAAGATCGGCCTCTCACTCAAGCGCGCCCAGTGGGGCTCGACACCGGGCGAAGAGCGCGAACTCGCCGCCGAGAACTTGAAGGGCGGCAAGCCAACACGCGGCGGTATGGACGATCACGGAGCGATGGGGACGGATAAGATCAAGCTGTGAGGCGAGATCGGGTTTGACTGAAGGAACTTAAAAAGCCCCGGGCGTCAGGCCGGGGCTTTTTTTATTTGGTGCTTGAGGCTTTCGTGTGGGTAGCCGACCGGCCCGGATACAGATCAAGCCCCGTCGGCCCTTCGCCCCGGCGGACGAGGCCTGACGCACGGCACTCGAATCGCGCCGCCATCGGCAGATCGCTGTGCGATCCACTGAAAAAGAAGAAAGAGAGCCCGCCGTCGCCGTCGCATCGCCGCCGCAGGGGTCCGGCGCATGCGAGGGCGACGGCGGGCGGTCAGGCGCCCACATGACGCTGCGAACTCGCTGGAGCCCGAGCGGAGCCGCCCGAAAGATGGCCTTCCTTTTCTCTGGCGCCGGCCTGCGGACGGAGCCCGGGCTGCGGAACGCGGCAGCGTCGCCCACACGAAAGCCTGAAGACCCACTTCTTCCTTCTTCCTTCTTCCTTCTTCCTTCTTCCTTCATCCTTCTCATTTCCTACTTCCCATTCACACTGCCGCGCGGCGCAGTCGGTCCTGAATCGCTTCCCAGATTCCCGTCTTGTCTTTTGGTCGCTCGATCAGAATCAGCGACCGATCAAGCGAATCCGCGTGCCGCAGTGCGTCGTACAGCTTCATCGCGTATTCGCGCGGATCGCTCGGCATGATGATCGCGACGTGCGGCGGCGGAACAACGTCGGCGCTGAATGCGAGCACCGCGACAGGCTCCGGGCAGCTCATCAGCCGGTGGTCGATTCCCGAGGTGTCGACGATCTCCGCACGCGTGCGCGGCGCGTAGTGCCGAAGATGCGTTCCGGGACTGCCGCTCTGCCCGACGAACAGCGGCTCCGCGACATCGCCGATCACGCTCATCAGCATGTCCTTGGTCACCGAGCCGGGGCGCAGCACCATCGGCCGAGATCGGCTGAGATCAAGCACCGTGCTCTCCAGTCCGACCGTGCACGTTCCGCCTTCGAGGATCATGAGATCCGGCTCATCGGCCAGCTCGAGTTCGACGTGCTCCGCCTTCGTCGGCGAGATGCGTCCCGAACGATTCGCGCTTGGCGCCGAGATCGGCGAACCGACCGCCTCGATCAGTTGCCGCGCGACGGGATGCGACGGTGACCGGACAGCCACCGTTGATCGACCGCCGATCGAACTCGGCGCGACTTCCGCGCGTCGCGGCAGCACCAGCGTGAGCGGACCGGGCCAGAACGCTTCGGCGAGCCGTTGGCAGCGCACATCCCATCCGATCGCCACGCGCTTCGCCATCTGGACATCAAGGACATGCGCGATCAGCGGATTCGATGATGGCCGTCGTTTGATGCGGTACACATCGAGCGCCGCGCGTTCGTTGAAGGTGTCGCAGCCGAGGCCGTACACGGTCTCGGTCGGAAACGCGACAACTCCCCCGTCGCGGATGATCGATGCTGCTTTGCGAATGTTGGCGGCGTCAGCCTTGACAATCTTCGGCACTTGGGAGGCTTCCTCAACGAGACTCGTGCGTCCCCACGATCGCCGGCCTCTCGAGCACGGGATCCACAATGTCGATGGTGATCTGGTTCATCTCAAGTCCGGTCCCCATGACGCGGTGCAGCTCACTCAGTGCCACGTTGTAGTTGATTCGGGCGCCGACGTATTGCAGCTGAGCCTGTGACAGCCTTTCCTGCTGCTGAAACTTCAGCTGCAGGAATTCCGGCGTCAGCGCCGCCAGCGTCTGTTCGCTCACGGCAAGCGCCCGCAGATTCTCCGCCTGCGCGACACGGAACGCGCGGTTCTGGCGGATCAGTTCGTAGTTGGTCACGACGCTCTCGAGCGAATCCTTCACTTGCAGCACAGCCTGCTGCACTGCAGCGCGATACGAGATGACGGCACGCGAGCGGGACAGCCGGGCTTCGCGGAATGACGCTTCGGCGGCGCGGTTGCCGATCGCCTGCGAAAAGCGGGCGCCGACGAGGTACTCGACGAAATCACCGCTGCCGACGTCTTCATAGCTCTCGCCAAAGTCACCGTCGAGGCCGAACCATGCGACCCGCGCTTCAAGGTCCAGCTGCGGCAGCCGCAGATTGTCAGCGACATTTACACCAATCGACGCGGTGTCGATGTCAAGGAGCGCTTTCGCGACTTCCGGGGATCGCTCCGCCGCAGTGATGATCGCCGCGCGCAGATCCTGCTGCACCGGAACGTCGACCGGAAGGTCGATCGGAACCACCGCGGCATCTCCGCCGACGGGCAGCTCCGGATCATTCATGATCGCTTTGAGCCGGTTGTTCGCTTCGCTGACCGCACGCTGCGCGGTGAGCACGAGCGCCTTGCGCTGCTCCACCGTCGCCACGGCGTCGGCCTGCTGCGCGATGGTGGTGTCGAAACCGCTGCGCCGCTGCAGCACGTCGCGCACGTCGGTGCCGACGGCCACGAGCCAGTCTGCGGCGACGAGCTGCTGCCGCGCGAACACGAGGCGCCAGTACGCGGTCTCGGCATCGGCGACTGTCGCGAGCATTCGTGCCCGCAAATCTTCAAACGACGCGCGGTCGGTGTTCTGCGCGATGCGAATCTCGGACATGTTGATGTCGCTGCCGAAACCGCGCAGCAGCGGCTGCGACAATCCGAGCGTCACCGCCGTCGCCCATGCGGGATCGGGGCTGTAATCGGCGAGCGGATAGCGCGTCGTTCGCGCCATTGACGTCGACAGCTCCACGCTTCCGCCCGTCACGAGCGGCTTGCGCAGGCCGGTGACAAACACCCAGTCGCGCGAGTCGCTCAGCCCGTTCAGGATCGCGCTGTTCGAAAGCACCGTGCCGATCTGCGGCCGCGTCGAGCGCGTGTAACTCGGCTCGGCGAACAGGATCGCGTCAAACGCCGCTTCCGCGCGGGCGAGGCGCGCATCGCTGATGCCTTCGTCCAGCCGCGCAGCTTGCACGGAAAGATTGTTCTGCACGGACCGCTGAATGACGGTCTTCAAACTGAGCTGGACTTCCGTGCGCCGCTCGCCGCTCAGCGCGGGGCCCAGTTCGAGCCCGGAATTGCCGCGCTGCCATTGCGGACCGATACGGTCGAGCTCCTCGCGCCGCGGTGCGAGCGTCTGCTCGACATCGCTGAGGCCCGACGATGTGACGATGGGCGGGGCGTTCGCCGGTAGTCGCGCAATCTCGCGCTCCAAGGCCGAGGTCACAGCCGGCGCGAGGCGACTGCCATCCTCCACGCCGTCGCGCGGCCGGAGCGGGGATTCACACGCGGTCAACAGGAGGGTCGGCGCAAGAAGCACCGAAAGTGCGGTCGAGCAGGCCTGACTGGACACCGGACGGAACAACGGGAACAAGCGGACTCGGGGGGAGACCATGGGGGCGAATGCTAACACCCTCCTGATGAGCGAGAGAGCGGTGGGCGATTGAGGAGTTCGATCATTCGCTCCCTCCTCCGAAGCTCCCCGTCTTCCTTTAGAATTGCGGTATGCGCACTGCTTCGAATTCCGCTCGCTTGCACTCGGTCATTGCTGTCTTCGGCAGTTTCGCGGTAACGCCCGCTCTGGTGACGTGCATGGCAGCCGCGTGCCTGGCACCGGTGCTCGCGTTCACCGCGCCGTTCCAGTCACAGGAAGGTCCATTCTGGGCCGCAGTGCGCGGCGACAACGTGATGATTCGCTCTGGGCCGAGCGTGCAAAGTCATTACGTGATGGGGCGTCTGCAGGCCGGTCAGAACGTGAAGGTGCTCTCCGTCGATCACGGCTGGGCGAAGATCGCCGCGGTCGGCCCGGTCTTTCAGAATGTCACCGGCTTTGTCAAGCAGGATGACGCGGTCGTCTACGACAAGGCAAGCAAGAAGCTCGCCGTGCGAAGTGCATCGAAGCTCTTCGCGACGAATGTCGACGCCGAATCCGATCCGGCCAAAAGCTGGCGGCAGTTGCTGGATCTCGCGCAGGGCGACTCGCTCACCGTCACGGAAGAAAGGACGTCCGGCAGCGACACGTACTACGCAGTGCGGCTGCCGACGAAGAGCGAGGTGTGGGTGAACAATCAGTTCCTCGCGCCGTTGACGCAGGAAGAAGCGGACGCGATCGAGGCTTCGCTGCGCGGCGGACCAGCAGTGCCTCCACCGATGGTAGTGACGCCGACCACCCCTCCGGCAACCAACCCGCCAGCAATCGCGCCTCCCCCCTCGACGGACCCGGCTACAGGCGCAGCGCCGACGCCGCCGCAGCAACCTGCCGCAGCCGATGAGCCGGAGGTCGATTCAGCCGCCGACGAGGCCTCGCGCCTTGCTGCAGAGCGACAGGCCGAGCGCGATGCCGCCGCCGAGGCCGCGCAGCAGCGACGGCTGGCGACCGAGGCACAGCTCGCGACGTATGCAGATCTGGAAGGCAAGTGGACGCGGGTCCGCAACGAGCCGCAGGAGAGCGCCGAGCTGGACGCGCTGCGCGGCCGCTATCTCGCGCTGTCGGAAGATCCGACAACGCCGAGTTCGACGCGTGCGCTGGCCACGTCGCGGGCGCAGCAGATCGCCATGCGGATCGAAGTTCAGCAGCACCTGCTCGACCTCGCGGCGATGAGGGCGAAGAAGAACGAGCGGCGCGAAGGCGTCGCGCAGCTTGACATCGCGCTGTGGAACCGCAAGGACTACGACGCAGTCGGCCGGCTGAACGCGTCGACGGTGTACGACGGCGATCGTTTGCCGCTGCTGTACAAGCTGGCCGATCCGACCACGGGGCACACGCTGTCCTACGTGCTGCCGGGACCGACCACGAAGCCCAGTGAAGCGCTCGGCCTCATCGTCGGCATCAAGGGCTTGCGCCGGTACGACGAGACGCTGCGCGTCAACGTGATCTCGCCCGAGGTGATCGTCGTCCTCGACACAGCGGCGACATCGGTCATGAATCCGTCGGCGACGCCGGCAAATCCCTGACCGCACGTTGTTCCAGCCGCAGGTAGTCAAAGGCGTGGCGAATCGCTACCATGCCGCCCCGTAGAAAAAGGGGCCTTAGCTCAATTGGGAGAGCGATGCCTTTGCAAGGCATAGGTTACCGGTTCGAGCCCGGTAGGCTCCACTCTGACGGTGAAAGGCGAGATTCACCACACAACACCGCGCCGCTGTGAAGCGGCGCGGTGTTGTGCTGGGCAAGAGAACCTTTCGCCACAACGAGTTGCCACGCACCGCGTGGCTCCCAGTTCAAATCCCGATCGCGCAGGGTCAGGTTCGAACCAATTCTTCCGAGCTTCGTGCGAAGCTCGGCTGGTTCGGCGCGTTCAGCGACGTATTTCAGCTCTGCTGAGCCAGTTACGAAGCGCTTGAGCGGTTCGAACCGGACTACACCGGCTTCGCGAAGTGCATCGAGCTTGTTGAGCAACTCTCGCTTCTCGTTGATGAGTTTCTGCTTGCGATCGCGAAAGTCACTTGGCGTGAAAGCACCTTCGTCCAGATAGGCCGCGGCGAGGCGGTCGAGCTTTGAATCGATCGCTTCGATGTCCACGGTAGACGTAATTCTTGGCACCTACGGGATGCGGCTTGCTCCGTCGCGTCATGACTGCTTGGACAGTGTCGAAAACCTCTTTGGAGATGAGAGCTTCATGCGCACCCTCGAACATCTCTCCTTTGAGGCGAAACACGCCGTAGTAGAAAGGGTTCTTGAGGATGTCTTGATAGACCGAGTGCGACATGAGTCCGTTTCGGAAACTGCGTAGGCCCTCGGCGTTCATCGTGTCTCGCAGTCGGTCGATCGTGTATTGGCCGCTCGCGTACAACTGGAACAGGCGTCGAACGAGTTCGGATTTCTCGGGATCGATGACCACTGTTCGGGTCTTGGGATCATTGAGGTAGCCAACGGGTGCTTTCCAACCCCAAACGCCTTCGCTTGTCTTTTGCCGCTGGGCACGCTTGATGTTGACCGACAGGATGTCCGAGTAGTACTTGCTCTGGCCGAAGGCAAAGTTCAGCATGAGCGAACCCTGCGGTGTGTTCTGAAACCAAAAAGAGCAGAACTTGAGGTCGCGAGATGATGCCGTCGGCCTCGCCTGCTTCGATGCGATCGAGCATCTGGTTGAAGAGCGGTGGCAGGGCGAATTAGCTGCGATCGCTGTTTTGTTGAGGCGTGACGACTGGCGTGCTCGCGGACGATCGCGTTGATAAGCCAACTTCGGTCGCGGTCTTCGCGATTGCCGAGGTCGGTGAGATACGCAAGCACGTCAGGGTCGAGCGTCACGCCCGTGTTGACTAGTGCAGAATCGTTCGGTTGCACGCCACGTGAGCGAGGCGACGCTGTACGCTTCCGCTCGCATCGAAATCTTCGGAGCAGAACGTCCCATGAGTTACCGTTCAGAGACCATCGCCACCGCCATCGGGCATATGAACGGGCAGTAATTCCTGCCCGCGATTCAGCGTGAGTTCAAGTGGAAGGCCGAGCAGATTGTCCGTCTGTTCGATTCCATCATGCGCGGCTACCGGCATGGCGAACCTCATCCGTCTTCAGCACCTGCAGTCTTAGGATGTCGGCACCCAAAGAACTGGTGGGGCCGGGGGGCTGCGAGTGCTTGCGTCGGCATGAGGCCTGCTCAGCCACGTTTCCGCCGAGAGCAGCCGACGTATGCAACGGCGGATTGGACCACGCTATTCCGCGGCGGTGGGTTGCGGCCAGAAACCCCACATCGCCCGTGCTGACGCTTCACCGTCTCCAGCGCAGCGGCAGAGCCGTTTCCATGCGGTCGCGCCTGCCGCGTTGAGCCGCCGTTCAAACTCAACGACTGACTTGCGTAGCTCGTCGGAGGGCTCTTGCCTCGAGAAGGCGAACGAGTCTCGCCACATGCGCTTCCGCAATTCGGCGGCCACCGACCAACGCACGTCCAACAGCGTCCGAACCTCGACCGGCAACTCTTCGCCCTCGGGGAGGTTGACCGCGATGGCGGCTTCGACGCGCCGCTCGTCCGGCGTGAGGTACCCGAAGTAGGCCGGATCGCTGGCCCGCAGGAATCGCTCTCGCCACAAAAGTGCGGCCTTCGCGCCGCTCCGCCGGGCGATCCAGTCGGCGATCCGTTGCGCATGCTTCCGCCCCACGCGATCGAGGGCGTACCAGTGGTCCTTTACCTTGCTCCGGGCGGAGTCGCTCGTGAGCATGTCGTCTGCGTACGCGGTGATCAACGGATCCAGTTCGCCCGCGTACTCATCGAGCAGGCCGCGCATCTCCAAAAGTTCCGGCGCGGGGGACTCCTTCAGTGACCCGCGATAGGCCACCCTCGTCTCGAAGTCGCGCCTGACGAACTCGATCAGATCGATGCCTCGCGAGAACGTGGCCATTGAACTGTCTCCGGGAGGAAGGAGCCAAGCCCGACGCGCCCAAGCCCGCCTGAAGGCTTCGACATCAGCCCTCCTTTCCCGACACAGCGCGTCCGCCGACTCCCAGAGTTCCCGAGTCCGCCGCCTGAGCTCGCTCGTGATCCGCTTCCGGTCCGTTGCGACGAGCGGGCCGTCGACCTCCTGCAGCCGGATCTCCTCAGCGGTCAGGCCACGGAGGTAGTCGTCGACGATCAGCGAGATCGCCGGCGCTGTACCGCACGCGTCTCCCAGACTTCGCAGGTCCTCGATCGCTGCACGATCGACAATCGCCCGCTGCAGTCCTAGCCCGGATTATTCACCGCTGAGTTGAAATCAAAGGCCTTCGTGTGCGTAGAGAGCTTTGAAACAAGTTCTTTC
>ENA-ORBV01003598-ORBV01003598.1-microbial-mat-metagenome-genome-assembly--contig:-NODE-3598-length-30821-cov-5.725898_pt1 | contig 30821 bp, 32 predicted proteins | sample MGYA00237777_ERZ505514 | MGnify/ENA primary metagenome ERZ505514 (study PRJEB26160, sample SAMN06269048) | microbial mat metagenome | isolation source: Oligotrophic lake microbial mat | place... | reverse complement strand
ACTCTGCTGCACCTCTTCGGCATCGATCACCAGAAACTCACCTTCAAGTTTCAGGGACTGGATCAGAAACTCACGGGTGTTCTTCCAGCCAGGATTATCGACGGAATCCTCGCCTGAATAACGTGCGCATCTGCCGGTTGGCGGTTCCGGCTCCGGCGCGGAGCGGAGTCGGCGCCCTACCTTTTTCAAAGGTCAGGATGGGTAGGGCGGCGAGTCCCATCGCCGCCGCGGTGGCTTTCACCGCCAACCGGCAGATGCGACCCTGAATAAGGTGTCGTCGATCCGTGCGTTGCGGCCGAACCACCAAACCATTTGAACCAGAGGTTCAGGCAATCCGAGAAGCCCAAGAAACCACACCATGCACACGAAATAAATTCCTTGCAGGCCAAGACTGGGGTTTGGCTCACTGAAGCGTGATCTTGGTGGCCGTGCCCGGTGCTCACTTTCCCTTCCTCTGGTTTTCGTGCCTTTCGTGTGTTTCGCGGGCAGTTCTTCCGTATCGCTACGGCGGCAACATCAAGGCAGCCGAAGCCGTCGGCAAGGCTGTTGCCGAAAAGGCACTGGCCGCCGGCGTCGGACTGGTACAGGTGCTGGAAATGGTGCGGATCTTTCGCCAGACCGACACCACTACGCCAGTGGTATTGATGGGATACGCCAATCCGGTTGAACGCTACGACCAGCGCCATCCGCTCCCGGAGCGTGCCAGCGCATTTGTGCGGGACGCGGCGGCAGCGGGCGTGGACGGCATGCTGATCGTGGACTACCCCCCCGAGGAATGCGTGGGTTTCGCCGCAGAACTGCGGCGCCACGGGCTCGACCTGATCTTCCTGCTGGCGCCAACCAGTACCGAACACCGTATGGCCCAGGTCGCCGCTGTGGCCAGCGGTTATGTATATTACGTGTCGCTCAAGGGCGTAACGGGCGCCGCAACCCTAGACACAGCCGCAGTCGAGGCGATGTTGCCGCGTATACGCGAACACGTGAAATTGCCGCTTGGCGTCGGGTTCGGTATTCGCGACGCGCAATCCGCATGTGCCGTGGCCCGTGTCGCCGACGCTGTAGTCATCGGCAGCAAGATCATTCAGCTGATAGATGCTTTGCCGCGCGATCAGGTCGTTGCGGTCGCCCACGGATTCCTGCAACAGATTCGCAGCGCGCTCGATGCTCAGTCCCAACTGAACGCCCCAGCCGAACAACCGGAGTAAGACCATGAGTTGGCTTGAAAAACTGCTTCCCCCCAAGATCCAGCACACCGACCCGGCGGACCGGCGCAGTGTGCCCGAAGGCCTTTGGATCAAGTGCCCGAGTTGCGAGACCGTGTTGTACAAGACCGATCTGGAGCAGAACCAGAACGTCTGCCCCACGTGCGGACGCCACCACCGCATTGGCGCCCGGGCCCGCTTGAACATGTTTCTGGACAACGAAGGCCGGTTCGAGATCGGGCAGGAAGTGCTGCCGGTCGATCCGTTGAAATTCAAGGACAGCCGCAAATACCCTGAGCGCCTGAAAGAGGCGATGGAGAACACGGGCGAAACCGATGCGCTGGTTGTCATGGGCGGCACCGTGCACAACATCAATGTGGTGGCAGCCTGTTTCGAATTCGACTTCATGGCAGGCAGCATGGGTTCGGTCGTGGGCGAACGCTTCGTGCGCGGCGTCGAAACAGCTATCGAACAAAAGACAGCATTTGTCTGCTTCACCGCCACCGGCGGTGCGCGCATGCAGGAAGGCCTGCTCAGTCTGATGCAAATGGCCAAAACCAACGCGGCATTGACCCGCCTGGCCAAGAAGGGCCTGCCCTTCATCAGCATCCTGACCGACCCGACCACCGGCGGCGTCAGCGCCAGTTTCGCGTTCATGGGCGACATCGTGATCGCCGAACCCAAGGCGCTGATCGGATTCGCAGGGCCGCGTGTCATCGAATCGACCTTGCGTGTCACCTTGCCAGAGGGTTTTCAGCGCTCGGAGTTCCTGCAGGAGAAAGGCGCCGTGGACATGGTTTGCGACCGACGTGAGCTGCGCAAGGTGGTGGCCAATGCAGTCGCCATGCTGCAACGGCAACCGGCAGACGCAGTCGTCTGATCCAGCGCGCGCCCATCACGCGCGACGGGGTCAGAGCAATATGCTGCCGAGCAAGGACTCCAGCATGATCGCTCCAACCTGCAGCAGCACCAGCAGAACCAGCGGTGACAGGTCGACACCTCCCACCAATGGCACGATGCGCCGGATCGGCTGAAGCAGCGGCGCCACCAGCCGAGCCAGCAGGCCCATCATCGGCGAGTGGGTCTGCACCCACGACAGCACGGCGTATACGATCACCAGCACGCTGAGTCCGGACAGCGTCAGCCGAAGCAGGCCGAACAGCGCCATAACCGGCACCAGTCCCAGCCCACCATGGCTTCCGGCCAACATCCACAACAGCGCGAACTGCAGCAATTCGACCAGATAGGCAGCAACCAGGCTGGCGCTGTCCCAGCGCCCGAATGGCGGGACGATGCGCCGCAATGGCAACACCAGCCAATCGGTCAAGGCGAAGATCAATGGCCCGATCGGATTTCCGGACCGCGCCGACAGGGCAACTCGATGGAACTGCATGTACAGCCGCAACAGGCACAGACCCACCACGAGACCGGACGCAATCTGCAAGAGGAAGGTGAAAATCTGTAGAAACATGCTGAGAAAAGTTGGGGCTGCCTTGGCGATAATAGGGCCTTCGGGTTCACATGCGCCGCAAGTGTTTTGGCGGATCCGATTGCCATGCGCCGTGTCGCGACGGGTTGCCCTGTAACGATACCCTTCCTGACCTGATAACTGAACGTGCGATGACCGCGCCTTGGCAAGGTATTGCCACCGGCCTCACCCTATGACGACCAAGTCCGACCCACCCGCTCTAGACCCGATTCTCGACGACAACCAACTGATCGCCGAGCGCCTTGAGAAGCTCCAGAAGATCCGCCAACGCCAGACGCAAGGACTTGGCCCCGCGTTTCCAAACGATTTCAAGCCGACACACCATGCGGCGGCCTTGATGCAGGAGCATGCGACGCATTCGGCAGACGAGTTGTCGGCGCAAACCGGTGTGGTGAACATGGCGGGGCGCATGATGCTCAAGCGCGTCATGGGCAAAGCCAGTTTCGCGACCCTGCAGGACAGCACCGGTCGGATGCAGGTCTATGTCAAGGGCGAAGAGGTCGGCGTGCCGCAATACGAAGACTTCAAGCATTGGGATCTTGGGGATATCGTGGCCGTACGCGGGCGCATGTTCCGCACCCGCACTGGAGAACTGTCCGTCCACGCCACCGAAATCCGGCTGCTGGTCAAGAGCCTGCGGCCATTGCCGGACAAGTTCCATGGCATGCAGGACCAGGAACTGAAATACCGCCAGCGTTATGTCGACCTGATGATGGACGAGGCGGCGCGCAAACGTTTCGAGGCGCGCAGCCGGGCCGTCAGCGGCATGCGCGCGTTCATGGTCTCGCACGGGTTCCTGGAGGTGGAGACCCCCATGCTGCACCCGATACCGGGCGGTGCCAATGCCAAGCCGTTCGTCACCCACCACAATGCGCTGGACCAGCAGATGTACCTGCGCATCGCGCCCGAGCTATACCTCAAGCGGCTGATCGTCGGCGGTTTCGAACGGGTATTCGAAATCAACCGCAGCTTTCGTAACGAGGGAATTTCCGTACGCCACAACCCAGAATTCACGATGATGGAGTTTTACGCGGCGTACTGGGACTACCGGGACCTGATGGACTTCACCGAAGCACTGATACGCGACACGACACGCAGCGCGATCGGCCATCTCCAACCGACCTATGGTGGCAAATCGGTCGACCTGGAGTTGCCGTTCGAGCGCATGACCATCGTACAGGCGATCGGCAAACACACCTATGCCGGCGAGAACGTGAATGACGCGCACTGGCTGCGCGCGGCACTGCGCAAACTGGGCAAGTCCGAACAGAAAGACCAGCTCACCAAACGCAGCCTGCCCAACCTGCAAGTGCTGTATTTCGAAGAAACCGTGGAGCACCAGTTGTGGCAACCCACCTTCATCTGCGAGCATCCGGTCGAGATTTCACCGCTGGCCAGGGCCAACGACCTGAATCCGGAAGTCACCGAACGGTTCGAGCTTTACATTACCGGCCGCGAATTCGGCAATGGATTCAGCGAGCTCAATGATGCACAAGACCAGGCCGCCCGCTTTCATGCGCAGGTCACGGCCAAGGAGGGCGGCGATGACGAAGCCATGTTTTTCGACCATGACTTCGTGCGTGCTCTGGAATACGGCATGCCCCCGTCCGGCGGATGCGGCGTCGGCATAGACCGGCTCATGATGCTGCTGACCGACAGTCCCAGCATCCGAGACGTGATCCTGTTCCCGGCGCTGCGACGCGAATCGCCCGAGCACTGACGAGCGAATCGCCCCGGCGGCTGCGATCAGGGGATCAGATCCAGCGAACGCATATAAAGCGGCTGGACCATCAGCGCATCCCAGTCGATCATAAACGGTGGTGGCACCAGGCCCAGCCTACGCTGTTCGCTGGCCAGACGTGGTCGCCACTGGCCGCTGCGTGCCGCCTGCTCCATCCCGCCGATCCAGTCGTCGATGGCGGTGTTGCCATCCAGCGACTGGTTGCATAGCAGCACCATATCGCACCCGGCCTGGAGGGCGACAAGCGCAGCCCCTGTCGGGCTGACCAGTTCGCCGTCGATCTGGCGGGCCCCGGCCATGCTCAAGTCATCGCTGAATATGGCACCGGAAAACCCGAGCCGGGTGCGCAAGATGTCTTCCAGCCAGCGCGATGAAAACCCTGCGGGACGAGCGTCGACGCGAGGGTAGACCACGTGGGCCGGCATCACACTGGACAGTGACGTGCCCAACCACCCATAGGGTGCCGCATCCTGCGCCAGGATGGCCTTCAAACTGCGCCGGTCCACCACCCTGTCGGTATGCGAATCGGCCGCAGCAAAACCGTGACCCGGAAAATGTTTGCCGCAGTTGGCCATGCCACTTTGCAACAGACCGTGCATCAGACTCTTGGCCAGCAGGCTGACCACCGCGGCGTCGGGAGAAAACGCGCGATCGCCGATGACGCCGCTGGGGCCGTGGTCCAGGTCCAGCACCGGCGCAAAGGTCAGATCCACGCCGCAGGCGCGCAGTTCTGCGCCCATGACGTATCCGCACGCGGTCGCCGCACGGGTCGCCTGCAGGGCGCTAGTTTGTGGCTCCGCACCCGCTTCACCCTGCCACATCTGGCCGAGCACGCGCATTGCAGGAAGATGGGTGAAACCATCGGCCCGGAAGCGCTGCACCCTGCCCCCTTCGTGGTCGACCAGAATGAGCAGATCGGACCGCAGGCGTTTGATGTCGCCGCACAACTCGCAGAGCTGGGCACGACTGTCCCAATTTCTGGCAAACAGGATGATGCCACCCACCAGCGGATGGCTCAGGCGCCGCCGGTCGACTTGCGATAAGCGCAGGCCCGCAATGTCGATGATCAGGGGGGCATGTGCAGTCATGTGTGAAAAAAATCAGAGGTTATCGGGAAAAAGCACCGTGGAACGCCGATGTCAGGTACCTGCAGGTGGTCAGGCGCCGGTTTCAACGACGCAAAAGCTTGCGGCGTAGTCGCTCTCGTCGGTAACACTCACGTGTACCCGCAGGTCCCGGGCCTCGAACCAGGTCTTGAGCGCACCATGCAGGACGATATTTGGCTTGCCCGCGTTGGCATGGCCAGCCGGCCGATTGGCGATCTCGCATAGTCGCCAGGTCATGGGCATGCGCATGCCCAGGCCAATGGCTTTGCTGAATGCCTCCTTGGCGCTGAAACGGGTGGCCAGATAGCGCACACCGCGCTCGGGCCAGCGCTGGCTGCGGGCGCGCCAGGTCTCCATTTCCGCATCGCTAAGGACTTTCCTGGCGAAACGCTCGCCGTGGCGCTCCAGGCTGGCACGGATACGCCGGATGTCGCAGATGTCGGTGCCTATGCCGTAGATCATGGCAAGGGGTGCTACTGCGCGAACGCTTCCTGGATGCAGCCCAGGTACGCAGCCACTGCGGCGGCATACCCGAGTTCGAGCGCATCGGAAATCAGCGCGTGGCCGATCGAGACCTCCCGCACGCCTGGCACCGCCTTCAGGAACCAGGTCAGGTTGTCGCGGTTGAGATCATGTCCGGCGTTGACCTGCAGCCCCACGTCGGCCGCCGCTTGTGCAGCTGCGGCGTATTTACGGGTCTGCTCATGCAATGCCGCGCTGCCCCAGGACTGGGCATAGGGCTCGGTATACAACTCGACCCGATCGGCTCCCACGGCGCGTGCCAACGCCATCGCAACAGGGTCGGCGTCCATGAAAAGGCTGACGCGCACGCCATGTGCCTTGGCCAGCGCAATGAGAGGGCGCAGCCGCTCACCGTCCTGCGCCAGGTTCCAGCCATGGTCGCTCGTGAACTGACCCTCGCCGTCGGGCACGAGCGTGCACTGGTGCGGGCGCAACTCGGTCACAAAGCCCATCAGGTTCTGGAACGGATTGCCCTCGATATTGAACTCGCGATCGGGCCAGCGTGCCAGCAACGCGGACAAGTCAACCACGTCGTCGCTGCGAATGTGCCGCTGGTCCGGCCTGGGGTGCACCGTGATGCCATTGGCGCCATGGGCCAGGCACAACTCGGCGGCACGGGTCAACGACGGAATACCCAGATGGCGGGTATTGCGCACCAGAGCAACCTTGTTCAGATTGACGGACAAAGCAGTAGGTTTCATAAGGATAGGAGGTCGATCATCATTTGCCGCGTGCGCAGCGTCTTCACGCCACAATGGTAATTGAGCAACGCACGCAACAGTGACTTGAGCTCGGCCACTACCGGGGAACAGGCATGCAGCACATCAGTGAAGCTTGCCTGCACATTCATGGCGGCTTGCAGGCCCTGCCATTGCAACCCTGACAGGTGATGGCGATCGTGGGCGTCAGCCTGGCGCAGACCGCCTTCGGGAACCAGAACGTAGCGACGCTCCGGTTCCAGCCCCGCCAATGTCATGGTCTGGACGTGGAGCGCCGGCAACAAGCCGATTTCACGCAGCAACAACAATTCGAACGCCCGCAGCGCGGTTTGCAAGGCCTCGCCATGACCGGACGAAATCACGGCGACAACGCTGGTGTAGATGTCAAACAGGGCCGAATGCGGGTCGTCACGGGCCAGCAGAGTCAGCACCAGTTCGTTGACGTGGTAACCCGACAACAAGGCGTCCCCCGTCGGCATCACATGGCCGCCCATCCATTCGGCGCTGCGCAAGGTGCGAATCTCTGCGTCACCGCCAAACGCTACATGCAATGGCTGCAAGGGCAGCAAGATGGGCCGAAGACCGGAACTCGGCCGCTTGGCACCCTTGGCCACCAACGCAACCCGGCCGTAATTGCGGGTAAACACCTCCACAATCAGGCTCGACTCGCTCCAGTCGTGCCGATGCAGAACAAAGGCCGGTTCATCCGAAATGCGCAGGCTTGCCATGCAAGGCCAAACCCGTCACTCGTAGCCAAAGCTGCGCACGCGTGCGTCGTCGTCGGCCCAGCCGGAGCGCACTTTGACCCACAACTCGATGAACACCTTGGCATCGAGCAGCTTTTCCAACTCGACACGCGTCTCCGTGCCAATACGCTTGATCCGCTCGCCCTTGTCACCAATCACCATGGCTTTATGGCCATCGCGTTCGACCACGATGGTGGCGGCAATCCTCACCAGCCGTTTCTGGCCCTTGCGACCGGCCTCCTCGGTGAACTGGTCGATCACGACGGTGGAGGTATAAGGCAATTCGTCACCAGTCAGACGGAACAGCTTTTCCCGCACTAGTTCGCTGGCCAGAAACCGTTCGCTGCGGTCCGTCAGTTCATCCTCGGGGTAGATCCATGGCTGTTCAGGCAGGTACTTCGCGCAAATACCCAGCAGCCGCTGAACGTCAGCCGCATTCTTCGACGACATGGGAACAAACTCGGCAAAGGCATGGCGCTGCTGCATTTCCTGCAGCCAGGGAGCAACGCTGGCACGCAGCGCCACCTGATCGAGTTTGTTGGCAATCAGCAGCACCGGAATCTTCTTGTCGTCCAGCAACGCCAACACCTTGGCATCAGCCTGGTTGAAACGCCCGGCCTCGGTGACAAACAGCACCAGATCGACGTCGTGGACCACACCCTGCACCGAGCGGTTCAACGAACGATTCAGCGCATTGCCATGGACCGTCTGAAAGCCCGGCGTATCGACGAACACAAATTGGTTCTGCTCCAGGCTGCGCACACCGACAATGCGATGCCGCGTTGTTTGCGCCTTGCGCGACGTGATGCTGATCTTCTGACCGACCAACGCGTTGAGCAAGGTGGACTTTCCCACATTGGGCTTGCCGATGATCGCAATCGTGCCGCAATGCTGCTTGGCGAGAACCTGCGTGTTCTCGGTCGGGTCGATCTGAGCGCTATCGGGTGAAACTGTCATGGGGATGCCGCTTTCTTCAGAGTTTGCAACATGGCCGTAGCGGCTGCCTGCTCAGCGGCGCGGCGTGACCCGCCAATGCCGCGTTCACACAGGTTGAACTCGCTGACTTCGCACTCGACATCAAACGATTGCTGGTGTGCCGCCCCCAGAGTGCCGACCACCCGATACAGCGGGAGCTTCATCTTGCGCCCTTGCAACCACTCCTGCAATTCCGTCTTGGGATCCTTCCCGATCGCGGACATCGTGGGATTGACCTCGACGTTGTGAAACAGGCGATGAACGAGTTGCTGGGCGGCGACAAAACCGGCATCCAGATAAACCGCACCTATGACGGCCTCCAGCGCGTCGGCAAGGATGGAAGGCCGCTTCTTGCCACCCGAGCGCATCTCGCCCTCACCGAGCCGAATGCAAGTCGGCAAACCCAGCTCGACCGCCAACTGGTGCAAGGTATCCTGTTTGACCAGATTGGCACGTATGCGCGACAAGTCACCCTCAGGCAGCCGGTTCAGGCGCTGGTACAACATGTCTGACACCGCCAGACTCAGTACTGAATCGCCCAGAAACTCCAGCCGCTCATTGTGGTCGGCACTGAAACTGCGGTGTGTCAGTGCCTGGCCAAGCAGATTCACATTGGAAAACGCATGCTGCAGCCGTTGCTGCAACGCCAACCATGCCGGGTCCACGTTACCTGGATCGTCCGGCGTACTTGAGCGTGAGAAACGCCGGACCCACCAGGTGAATTTCGCGCTGGTAGGCGTACTTGACGATGATCTTTTCGCCGTCCTTGGTGACGTCCAGATCCTTGCTCTTGATGGACGTGATGTTGTCGACCTCGATTGCACGATCAAAGATGACGCGCACTTCCGCCACCGAATTTCCACTGCTGGCTTTATGGGCAGCCTTGTCGATCGCCTGGTATTCGACGAAGGTCGGAAAGACCTGGGCCGCGATTACGCCGGTGATGGCGAGAACGCCACCGACGAAAACTAGACCAAGAAAAGATATCCCGCGTTGCCTGGACTTTGGCTGCACTGTCATCACATACTCCCTAGCTGGAACGACCGACTCAATGGAATGGCCCGATGCGTTTGAGATTGCCGAAATTCATCCAAACAAAGATCGCCTTACCAACAATGTTCTGCTCCGGGACAAATCCCCAGTAGCGGGAATCCAGTGAATTGTCCCGGTTGTCTCCCATCATGAAATAGTGCCCTGGCGGCACCTTGCAAACGACTCCTTCGACACTGTAGCGACAATTGTTCCGATTCGGAAATTCGTCGGCGCCCGGAATGAACGCGGGGCGCGCCTCGTCGATCAGCAGTCGATGAGGCCGCTCTCCGAGAGTTTCCTCGAATTGCTTCATGTAGCGCATGGCATCTTCCTCGAAGAAATCGGGCACCGCGCCGGTCGGCACCGGCTGGCCGTTGATGGTCAGCCGCTTGTTCAGATAGCTGACCTCGTCTCCCGGAACTCCAACCACCCGTTTGATGTAATCCAGGCTCGGCCTGGGCGGATAACGGAACACCATCACATCGCCTCGGGCGGGCGCAGTTCCCTCGGTGATTCTGGTGTTGATGACCGGCAGCCGCAAACCGTAGTGGAACTTGTTGACGAGGATCAGGTCCCCAACCAGCAAGGTGGGAATCATCGAGCCGGATGGGATCTTGAACGGTTCGAACAGGAACGAGCGTAGCAGAAATACCGCCAAAATGACTGGAAACAGGCCAGCCGTCCAGTCCAGCCACCATGGCTGCACGAGCAAACGCGCGCGCGCCTGTGCGACGTCTCCGTCGACCTGATTGACACCCATCTGGGCAAGTTCGGCACGCCGTCGGGTCGCATGCGCCTCCAGCTCAGCCGCCGCGCGTTGGCGCTTTGGCCAGAAATAAAAGCGCTCTGCCAACCAGTAAAGGCCCGTGACCACCACCGCCATGAACAGCAGCAGCGCAAAATTGCCGTCGATCCGGCCCGTATACCAGGCACCGGCATACGCAACGAACGCGCCCAGGACCAGCGACGTCAGAATCTGCATCAGTCGTCCACCTGCAATATCGCGAGAAACGCCTCTTGCGGCACCTCGACCGACCCGATCTGCTTCATTCTTTTCTTGCCTGCCTTTTGCTTCTCGAGAAGTTTTTTCTTGCGCGAGATATCTCCGCCATAACACTTGGCCAGAACGTTCTTGCGCAGCGCCTTGATTGTCTCACGGGCAATCACGTTGGCTCCGATCGTCGCCTGTATCGCCACGTCGTACATCTGCCGCGAGATGATCTCGCGCATCTTGGATACCACCGCCCGTGCCCGGTACTGCGACTGGGATCGGTGCACGATGATGGACAAGGCGTCGACCTTTTCCCCGTTGAGAAGAATGTCCACCTTGACCACGTCGGCCGCGCGGTACTCCTTGAACTCGTAGTCCATCGACGCGTAACCGCGGCTGACCGATTTGAGCTTGTCGAAGAAGTCCAGCACTATCTCGCCCAGCGGCATTTCGTAGGTCAGCATCACCTGGCGACCGTGGTAGGCCATGTTCATCTGAACACCACGTTTCTGGTTGGCCAGGGTCATGACACTGCCGACATACTCCTGGGGCATATACAAGTGCACCGTTACGACGGGTTCGCGTATTTCGTCGGTCTTGCCTTGGTCCGGCATCTTGGACGGGTTCTCGACCATCACGACTTCCCCACCACTCTTGACGACCTGGTAGACCACGCTGGGTGCGGTCGTTATAAGGTCCTGGTCGAATTCGCGCTCGAGCCGCTCCTGGACGATCTCCATGTGCAGAAGGCCCAGAAAGCCGCATCGGAAACCGAAGCCCAGGGCCTGCGAGACTTCCGGCTCGTAACGCAAAGAGGAGTCGTTGAGCTTGAGCTTCTCCAGGCTGTCGCGCAGTCCTTCATATTGATTGGCTTCAGTTGGATAGAGCCCGGCAAACACCTGCGGCTGGATTTCCTTGAATCCGGGCAAGGCTTCGGTGGCCGTGAAGGCGGCTCCACCGGTACCTGGTTTGATCAGCGTGACGGTGTCGCCGACCTTGGCCGCCTGCAACTCACGGATGCCGGCAATGATGTAGCCAACTTCCCCTGCGGCCAGTGCCTCGCGCGGCTCATCCGCCGGGGTGAACACCCCCAGGTTGTCGGCGTTGTACGTGGTACCGGTTGCCATCATCTTGATGCGATCGCCCTTCGCAAGCCGTCCGTCGACGACACGCACGAGCATGACCACACCAACGTATGTGTCGAACCAGCTGTCGATGATCATGGCCCGCAGCGGGCCGTCCGGATTGCCGCGAGGAGCCGGAATCTTGGCGACGATGGCCTCGAGAATGGCATCGACGCCGAGCCCCGATTTCGCCGAACATGCAATCGCCTCGGATGCGTCGAGCCCGATCACATCCTCGATTTCCTTGCGTGCGTTTTCCGGATCTGCGTTGGGCAGGTCCATCTTGTTGAGGACCGGCAATACTTCCACGCCCAACTCGAGCGCGGTATAACAATTGGCAACGGTCTGCGCTTCGACACCTTGACTCGCATCGACAACGAGCAATGCACCCTCGCAGGCCGACAACGAACGACTGACCTCGTATGAGAAGTCCACATGACCGGGGGTATCGATCAGATTGAGGTTGTAGACCACACCATCACGCGCCTTGTACTGCAATGAAACAGTCTGCGCCTTGATGGTTATCCCACGCTCTTTCTCGATGTCCATCGAGTCCAGAACCTGAGACTCCATGTCGCGCGCTGCAAGTCCGCCACAGGCCTGAATCAAGCGATCCGCCAAGGTCGATTTGCCATGATCGATGTGCGCAATGATCGAAAAATTTCTGATGTGATCCATCAACGAAAACGCTTAAGTAATTGAATTGGAAAGAGCAGGCCGAAGAAAAAAGGGCGCGTCAAATAATGACGCGCCCTGAACCAACAATCATTGGCAACTGCGATAGTTGGAACTTCATTGTAGGCAAAAAGCCCGAAAAGCCCAGACCCGACACTGGAAAAGCAAGTCGTTGCAGAGCAGCAACAAAGATCTTATGCACAACTTATTAACAGTTTGACTGAACGACTATGGGGGTAACTTGTGGGTGATCTGTGGACCGGCTGTGGGGCAACTGCCAGCCATTCCATATGGTGGACTTATAGTCGACCGATATGCCGGAAATCACCGATGGTCGACGGCCATTCTAACCAAATCCAACGCTTGAACGATATTAAGTCAGTGACTGCAAACTTCGAGGTCGATCACCGCAGGCGAAAAAAGACCTGATGACGGACCCTGTATTCGCCGCAATCCAACAAATAACCCCCAATCCCGCTCGGCATTAAGGGCCATTCGTACGCTCTGCGGTCTTACCGGGAGGGTCGAATCACTGCGTATTGCACCCACTCAGCCCGTCGATACAGGATGTTGATCGGTTTGCTGCGATCCGCCTTGGACAACGCCGACTCGAACTCCTTCATCGTGCCAACTTCCAGATTCGCAATCGCAACAATGATGTCGCCTTCCCGGATCCCGGCGCGTTGCGCGGCGTCACTGACTATGTCTACCTTGACGCCACCTTTGAGCTTGAGTTCCTTCTTCTGAGAGTCGGTCAAATCGCTGACTGTCAAACCCAATGCCTGCGCGGCCGCAGATATCTTGGGCTTCTCTTCGCGTTCGGGGGCCTTCTGAACAACCTTGTCGGGCTCGAGCTCTGCGATCGTGATAGTCAGCTCTTTGGCACTGCCGCGCCGGGACACCGTCAGATTACTCTTGGTACCGGGTTTGATGCTGCCAACGAGCCGCGGCAGGTCACTGTGGCGCTCGATCGGCTTGCCGTCGAAACGGATGATGATGTCGCCGGCTTCGATACCCGCCTTGTCGGCCGGTGAGCCCGTTTCCACACCACGCACCAAGGCGCCCGCCGGTTTGGCCATGCCGATGGACTCGGCAACGTCTTTGGTGACTTGGTCGATCTGCACGCCGATACGTCCGCGCGATACCCGGCCGGACGTGCGCAACTGATCGCTGACGCGAATGGCTTCGTCCACCGGAATGGCAAACGAAATGCCCATGAAGCCGCCCGAGCGGGAGTAAATCTGGCTGTTGATGCCGACCACTTCGCCGCGCATATTGATCAACGGACCGCCCGAGTTGCCGGGATTGATCGCCACATCGGTCTGAATGAATGGCAGGTATTCGCCGGTATCGCGTTGTTTCGCGCTGACGATGCCGGCAGTAACAGTGTTTTTCAGGCCAAATGGCGAGCCGATTGCCATGACCCACTCGCCCACCTTGAGCCGGTTCACATCACCGACCCGGACCGCTGGAAGACCGGTCGCCTCGATCTTGACCACCGCCACATCGCTGCGTTTGTCCGCGCCAATAATCTTCGCCTTGAACTCGCGATCGTCAGTCAGGGTCACAAGGACCTCGTCAGCGCCATCGACAACATGCGCGTTGGTCATGATGTAGCCGTCCGCAGTCAGGATGAAACCGGACCCGACACCACGTGGCTGGTCCTCTTCCTCCGGCTGCGGTCGGTTTGAACGTGGCCCCGGCTGACGGGGCATGTTCGGAATCGGCACCCCAAAACGCCGGAAGAACTCCAGCATCTCTTCATCCATGCCTCCGCCACCGCCACCGCCCGCACGTGGTCGTGCGGCGGCCTTCTCAAGCGTTCGGATGTTAACGACAGAGGGGCCAACCTGCTCCACAAGTTCTGTGAAATCCGGTAGTCCGCGCGTCTGTGCACTCACATGCGCCGGCGCCAGGATGCCAAACGCGGCCCCGACGGCCAACACCCTGACGAAATACCCCAACCCAATCCCGTCTAATCGAATCATCGTCAATTACTCCAATATCAAAAAAACCAACCGGCGCAAACGGCAGCAAACAGCCGTGGTCGCCACGCTACCGATTCTGGCCACCTCAACCCACTGCAGGTGGGGTCTCAACGCGTACGCTCAAGGCCCAACGCAAATGCAGCCAGGGTATTGCGCGGCACTTCACCGATAACGGTCAGCCACCAATCTCCCGTCTTGTCATTCAGACGCCTGGTAAGCGTGTGCGTCGCCCCCATGGCCATGGAGCCCTCGAATGCGTGGCGCCGGCGATCGAACACCTCGACGAACAACGAGACCGATGCCAGACCATCCGAGAAAACCCACTGCATCGCGCCATCGGACTTGCTGGCCTCACTACCATGCGCGGGCCGCTTGTAACAACTCATTGGCTGGAAACCGGCGACCTGGTTCTTGATGGCCCACCCTTCGGCTTGTGCCGTCGTCTTTTGCAATTCCGGTTTGTCGACGCGATACCCTTCCGTGTTCTCCATCATCTGGGTCAACTTGACCATGTTGACGGGTGCGTCCAACTGCAGTTCGGAGAAAGCGGCCTGCTCCAATACACGCCCGTCCACGTCAAGCGTCTGCAGCTTGATCACGAGACCACTGAGCTTTTCGCTCCATATGCGATAGCCGAAGCGCAACTTGTCCTTGGGCTGCAGCGCCACAACATCGGCGTCAAAGCCCGCCACGCGTTCGACACCGGCTGGTAGCGCCGAGTAGTACTGCCCAATGGAAGAGTCTATTGCACGCAGCAGGTCCGGAAACAACCCGAGTGATTCACGCTTTTCCGCAACCGCCGTACGGCTTAGCGGCGAGAACGTGATCACCTGCTCGTTACGACGGAAAGTGGAACGCGGCTCACCGCTCAATGACTCAACGCGTTCAACTTGCAGTTCACCGTCCCACGCGTGCCAGATCTTGGCACTCGACATGTTGGATCCGGTCGACACCACAAACGTGCCGATGTAGCTCCGCCGGCGGGACGCCGAGTGAAGGCGCGCCAACCAATCGGAAATCCCCAGTTCACCGGACTTCGCCGGTTGCGCGGCGACACCCGCCAGCGCAACCGCCTGGGCCAACGCCAAGGGCATCGGACACGCGGCAAAAACAATCACGGCGGCTACCACGGACCGAATCAGCGCTGGGAAATCGAAAGGGCCCGACACGATCAGCGAGCGGGTTGGTCGAACGTTGCGTTGCGCAGGAATCCTGCTGGCATCTGCAGGGCCGACGTGCCGCCCAACTGACGGTGGGCAGCGAGCAACTCGTCCAATCGCGGATCGCGCAGCATGCGCGGCGGCTCTTCCGTCGATGGCTGGGCCACAGTTGCAGCTGCCACATTGCTTCCAGCGGCGCTCGATGCCAATTGCGGGGGCTCGCCGGGACCGATCTGGGACAGGTGCCACCCCATCGTGACGACAGCTGCGACCGACGCAGCTGCGGTCAACCATTTCCAGCGCACGACGGCATCATTGGCACTGTCGACCACCACGGCCACATGTTCCTGTGCCAGCGGTGTCGGCACCGCCTCACCGGAGCTCCAGCCAACGACAGTAACCCGCTCCAGCGCGTCGGTCAAAGCCATTCGCGTACGCAGCCGCGTCACGAAGCTGAGGTCGCCCCGGCAATCGCCAAGATCCGCACGTCGCAGGACGTCCCCCGCGACGTGATAAGCATGCCAGCGCGAACGGGCCTCATCCGAGGCGGCGACGGCAGCCATTGCTCGCGCGAAGTCCTCGCCCTGTAGTTGACCGTCGGCAAGCGCAGACAGCCAATCGCCATCTTCCATCTCTTCATTCTGCATCGTCTATTACCTCAATAGAACCTACCAGCGTTTGCCGCTCTGGTTCTCCAGCAACGGGCGGATTCGCGCCGAAACAGCTTCGCGGGCGCGGAAAATGCGCGAACGGACGGTGCCAATCGGACAATTCATCGCGGTCGCAATTTCCTCATAACTCAGGCCTTCAATCTCACGCAGGATCACCGCTTCCCTCAGATCGGGTGGCAATGCCGCCATTGCGGCATTGACCATTGCGGCAATTTCCTTGGCCGCCAACTCGGATTCCGGTGTCTCGTCTGCTATTGGTTCATTTCCTGGCCGGGAAGTTTCATCATCGTCATCGGATCCGCGCCAAGCAGCCTCCGACACCGTCGGATCGCGCTTGAGGTCCATCAAGGCCTTCTTGGCGGTGTTCACGGCAATCCGGTACAGCCAGGTGTAGAACTGGGCATCCCCCCGAAACTGGTGTAACGCGCGGTAAGCCCGAATAAAGGTCTCCTGGGCGATGTCCTCGACCAGATCCACATCGCGCACCATGCGACCGATCAGACGCTGTATCCGTCGCTGGTACTTGATCACCAGCAGTTCGAACGCGCGCTGATCCCCCGCAACGGCACGTTCGACCAGCAGGGTATCGCCGCTGTCGACCGTAGTCGCGGCGGAATCGACCGGGGCTGGAGGAACACCCATCACGATCCAATCACCCTGTCCGAACCCTTTGCATGGTCGTCACCACCGCCACCCGCGTCGCTCCAGCCTCGTGGCGCAAACACCGCCCGCCGCAGCGCGGGCCAGCGAACCGGGTTCGTTCCTCGCTCAAGCCAAAACCAATGGTGCATGCCGGCATCGGACACAAACCGCAGCAAAAGCAGACTCTGAAGGTCCAGTTCGGACGTCACCAGGCCAGATGTACGCTCCGATCCGTGCTCCCACCACCAGCTATTGGTATCCCAGACCAAGACACCTGCGCGAACCACCGACCCGACATACGTCGCCGCCACGGCAGTGCTCAACGCCACCAACAGCCCGATCCAGGGCGCCCACGCACCCGGTCCGGCAAGCCACAACCACGCCAACTGGACGGTCAACGTGAGGGCCCACAGCAGTCTCCAGGCCCACCGGAACCGGCCCGATGGACCCACCGGGTATTCAACCGTTGGAGGAGTGTGCATATCGGCCGGAGAAACGCGAGACCATTGCCGATGCAGGTCTGCCAGGAGAGGCTAGACGCGACGGAAAACCAGGGTTCCGTTGGTGCCGCCGAATCCGAAGTTGTTCTTGACCGCAACGTCGATCTTCATGTCACGCGCCGTATTCGCGCAGTAATCCAGATCGCATTGCGGGTCCTGATTGAAGATGTTGATGGTGGGCGGGCTCTTCTGATGGTGCAAAGCCAGTATGGTGAATACCGACTCGATACCGCCGGCCCCGCCCAACAGATGTCCGGTCATCGACTTGGTCGAGTTCACGACCAGTTTGCGCGCCTGATCGCCAAATGCCGCCTTGATGGCGTTTGTCTCGTTGACGTCGCCCAGCGGCGTGGACGTGCCATGCGCGTTGAGATAGTCGACCTCGTCTGCGTTGACGCCACCGTTGCGCAGTGCGCTGATCATCGCCCTGCGCGGCCCATCCAGATCGGGTGCGGTCATGTGGCCCGCGTCGGCACTCATCCCGAAACCCAACAGTTCCGCGTAAATCCTGGCACCCCTGGCCCGCGCATGCGCGAGTTCTTCGAGCACGACAACCCCGGCACCCTCGCCCAGAACAAACCCGTCGCGATCGCGGTCGAAAGGCCGAGACGCGGTCGCGGGATCGTCGTTACGGGTCGACAGGGCACGCATCGCGGCGAAACCGCCGATACCAAGCGGCGATACCGTTGCCTCCGAACCACCCGCAACCATCACGTCGGCATCGCCGTATTCGATCATCCGACCGGCCTCACCGATGCAATGCAGGCCCGTCGTGCAAGCCGTGACGATGGCGATATTGGGACCTTTGAATCCGAAACGAATCGACACATGGCCGGCGATCATGTTGATGATCGACGCAGGCACGAAAAACGGCGATATGCGCCGTGGTCCACGGTTCGTCAATTCCACGTGCGTAGCCTCGATCATCGGCAGACCGCCAATGCCGGAGCCGATCACGCAGCCAATACGCACCGCCAGATCGTCATCCAGAGCGTCGCCCACCGGCAATCCAGAATCGGCAACCGCCTGCATCGCCGCCGCCACGCCATAGTGAATGAACGTATCCATGGTGCGCGCCTCCTTGGCGCGCACATAATTTTCAAGTTCGAAACCCTTGACCTCGCCCGCAATCTTGCACGCAAAAGCAGACGCGTCGAACCGTGTGATCGGACCAATGCCCGAATTGCCAGCCAGCAGATTGGTCCAGGACTCGGCCACGGTATTGCCCACAGGGCTGACGCAGCCCATACCGGTTACGACGACGCGACGACGGGACATGAGATCAAGGGCCTATGGGACTGTAGTGTGCGCCGCCTGCAACTGCGGCACGGCACCACAAACTGACAATGGCTCGCAAGACGGACGGCAATCGCGCAAGCATGCGGGTAATGCCGGTAATGCCGGTTCCGAGGGCGCGATGCCTCAAGCCTTCTGGTGGGTGTTGGCGTAATCGATGGCGTTTTGCACGGTGGTGATCTTCTCGGCGTCTTCATCCGGAATCTCGATGCCGAACTCGTCCTCAAGTGCCATCACCAGTTCAACGGTGTCGAGCGAATCCGCACCGAGATCGGCAACGAAAGCCTTCGCATTGGTGACTTGCGACTCCTCGACACCGAGTTGTTCCGCAATGATTTTTTTGACACGCGCTTCAATATCGCTCATGGAGTCCCTCAGAGGGTTGTAAAAGAATCAGTGATTTTAGCCATCTCGCGTGCATGGCTTCCAAAGCGCCGCAGGATGGAACCGACAACAGCTATTCGACCGCGAATCTCACATGTACATGCCGCCGTTCACATGCAGTTCCTGACCCGTCACGTATGCTGCCTGGACCGACGTCAGGTACACCACCGCATGCGCGACCTCCTCGGGTTGCCCGAGCCGCCCCAAAGGAATCTGCTCCAGCAAGGCCTTTTGCCGATCGGGCGGCAAGGCGGCCGTCATGTCGGTCGCAATAAAGCCGGGGGCGACACAATTGACGGTGATGTTGCGCGAGCCAAGCTCGCGCGCCAAGGCACGTGTCATACCCGCCACTCCGGCCTTGGCCGCCGCATAGTTGCTTTGTCCGGCATTGCCCATCGCGCCCACGACGGACGTAATGTTGACGATCCGGCCATAACGCTGCTTCACCATCGTGCGCATCGCGGCGCGGCTCATCCTGAATACCGCTTTAAGATTGGTGTCGAGAACGGCATCCCAGTCCTCATCCTTGAGCCGCATCGCAAGCGTGTCTCGCGTGATGCCGGCGTTGTTCACCAGCACATGCAGGCCCCCATGCTGCTGCACGATCTGCGTCACCAAAGCTTCTGCCGCCGACGCGTCATTGACATCCAGCTGGGCGCCCGAGCAGCCCGGATAGGCCGACAGCGCCTGCGCAATACCGACCGCGCCGGCCGCAGTCGTCGCCGTGCCTACCACCGCGAAGCCCTGCTCGGCCAACGCAAGGCCAATGGCACGCCCGATTCCGCGCGAGGCGCCGGTGACCAGCGCAACCTGCGGCGTGTTGGTTGACGCGCTCATTGGGTAACCGCCGCCCTGCGGGCTGCGGTGCGAGCTTGCTTGGGGCGGCCCGGCGCGGCGCTCATCCGCCCTCCCCGCTCAAAGCAGAATGGACCAGATCCATGCTCGCCGGATCGAACAAGGCCAAGCCGGTCATTTCGGGATCAATACGCCCGACCATACCGGACAACACCTTGCCGGGGCCACATTCCACGACCTGGGTCAGCCCGCGGGCCTTGATCGCACGGACACATTCAACCCAACGAACCGCGCCAAACGCCTGGCGGTACAGGGCATCCCTGATGCGCGCCGCGTCTACCTCGACGGCCACATCGACGTTGTTGATCAACACGATTTCGGGCGGCGCAAAATCGGTGTCGTCCAAAGCCAGGAGCAGTTTTTCGGCTGCCGGGCGCATCAGGCTGGAATGGAATGGCGCCGACACCGGCAGCAGCATGGCGCGGCGCGCGCCACTGGCCTTGAGCGCTTCGCATGCCTTTTCAACCGCAGCCTTGCTGCCTGAAATCACGGTCTGACCCGGATCGTTGAAGTTGGCGACTTCCACGACCTCAGCGGCATGCAACGGCTGCGCAGCGAATTGCGCCTGTACCTGTTTGCACACTTCGACAACCTTGTCCGCGCCGAGTCCCAGCACCGCCGCCATCGCGCCCTGACCAACCGGTACCGCATCCTGCATTGCCTGCGCTCGCAGGCGCACCAAAGGTGCCGCTTGCTTCATCGTCAGCATGCCGACAGCCACCATGGCCGAATATTCACCCAGGGAATGGCCGGCGACGACAGCCGGCGCGACGCCCGTGCGTGCCATCCAGGCACGGTATGCTGCGACGCCGGCAACCAGCATCACCGGTTGCGTATTGGTGGTCAGCGCCAACGCTTCTTTCGGGCCTTCACGAATCAACTTGCCGACGTCTTCACCGAGCGCGTCTGACGCTTCACGCACGGTTTCGCGCACCGCGGGATCGCTCCCCCAGCCCTCCAGCATGCCCACCGCCTGTGAGCCCTGTCCCGGAAACACAAATGCAAACGGTCTCATCCATTCGTCCTCGACTTGTCGCGCGCAACTGCGTGCGGCAAAGAAACACGACTCCGCGCTTACAACGTCAACAGCACGGAACCCCAGGTAAAGCCACCACCCACACCTTCGAGCAGCAACAGTTGCCCGGGTTGGATCGCGCCCGATCGCACTCCGGCATCGAGCGCCAGCGGAATCGATGCGGCAGACGTGTTGCCATGCTGGTCAACGGTCACCATCACCTTGTCCATGCCCATCTTGAGCCGCTTCGCGGTCCCTTGCATGATGCGTATGTTGGCCTGGTGCGGAATCAGCCAGTCCACGTCCGAAGCGGATTTGCCAGCCTTTGCCAACACAGCCTTGGCCGAAGCCTCCAGCACACCGATCGCCAGCTTGAAAACGGCCTGACCGTCCATCGTCAGCAGTGCGCTGCCTACCACCTGGCCGCCCGATACGTAGCCCGGCACGCACAGGATGCCGACATGTTTGCCATCGGCATGCAGATCGCTGGCAAGCACGCCCGGCCTATCGGAGGCCTCAAGCACGACTGCTCCCGCGCCATCGCCAAACAACACACAGGTCGTGCGGTCATTGAAATCGAGAATGCGTGAGAAGACCTCGGCCCCCACCACCAACGCCTTGGTAGCGGCGCCGCTGCGGATCATCGCGTCGGCCACACTGAGTGCGTAAACGAAACCGCTGCATACGGCCTGCAAGTCAAACGCAGCGCAGCCGTTCGCACCGAGCTTGTTTTGCACAATGCAGGCGGTGGACGGGAACACCATGTCGGGTGTGGACGTGGCAACGATCAGCAGATCGAGCTGCGTGGCATCCAATCCGGCAGCCTCGAGTGCGCGCTGCGCCGCCTGCAAGGCCAGGTCGCTGCATATAACGTCGGGGGCGGCGAAATGCCGCGCCCGAATGCCGGTACGCTCGACAATCCAGTCATCACTGGTTTCAACGCCTCGTTGTGCCAGTTCGGACACCAGGTCCGCATTGCTCAGACGACGGGGAGGCAGATAACTGCCGGTTCCGGTGACACGGGAATAAATAGGCATCTGGATTGGGTGAGCAGCGATCGCGATTACGCGGTGACCACCGCACTCGCCAAAAGCGGCGCAGCATGTGCGATGCGGCCCTGTACACGATCAAGCAGGTTGTTACTGGCCGCATCATACGCGCGGGCCAGGGCACTTTCGAATGCCAGAACATCAGCGGACCCATGGCTCTTGAATACCAACCCGCGCAATCCCAGGAACGCCGCACCGTTGTATCGCCGGTGATCCACCTTGCGCTTGAACGCCGCCAACACAGGATAGGCCAGCAAGGCAATCGACTTGGTCAACAGGTTGCGCGAAAACTCGGCCCGCAGGAAATTGCCGATCATCGACGCCGCGCCCTCCGTCACCTTGAGCGCGACATTGCCGACAAATCCATCACATACGACGATATCGGCCGTGCCCTTGAAGATGTCATTGCCTTCGACATTGCCAACGAAATTGAGATCCCCCGCGCTGGCGGCCTGGCGCAGCAACTCGCCCGCCTTCTTGATGACCTCGTTGCCCTTGATGACCTCTTCTCCGATGTTGAGCAGGCCCACCGATGGGTTGGCACTGCCACCAAGCGCCGAGACCAGTGCCGAACCCATGACGGCAAACTGCAAAAGGTGCTCCGGCAGGCAGTCCACATTGGCGCCCAGATCCAGCACCGTGGTGGCGCCACCTTTCGCATTGGGCAACTGACTGGCGATCGCCGGACGGTCGATACCCTCGATAGTCTTGAGCAGATAACGTGCAATCGCCATCAGGGCGCCAGTATTGCCGGCGGAAACTGCAGCCTGGGCGGCACCATCCTTGACTTGCTGAATGGCCACGCGCATGGAAGAGTCGCGTTTGCGGCGCAGCGCCACTTCGACCGAATCACCCATACCCACAACTTCACTGGCCGGGACGATGCGCGCACGCGGATGTGTAAACAGGCGCAAACTCTCCGGCAACCCAACCAGCAGCAAACTGGCATCGGGATGACTGGCAAGGAAGTTTTGGCAGGCCGGCAGAATAACGACCGGACCGTGGTCGCCCCCCATGCAATCGACGGCAATCGTGGTCATCGACAATCAGAACCGGCAATAAGTCATGGTCGCCGGGTACACCCCAACAAGACAAAGACCCGATGCTACCTTATCGATAGCATCGGGTCTTTGATCATGACCTGCTTCAGGCCTCGGACTTGGTCTTGACGACCTTGCGTCCGCGGTAAAAACCAGTTGGGCTGATGTGGTGGCGCAGGTGCGTTTCGCCAGTGGTTGCCTCCACGGCAATACCCGGCACGTCGAGCGCGTTGTGGGAGCGGTGCATACCGCGCTTGGATGGTGACTTTTTGTTTTGCTGGACGGCCATGATCGGCTCCTTGGCGTTTGCGTGGCGTCTAACGCCAAGCGGGATTACGGTAGTCGCGCATTTACCGGCGCGAAGCCCGCAAGTATAGCCCAACTATGGGGACCCTTTTCCCTTGCCTTTCCTGATCGCGGCCAGAGCCGCAAACGGGTTGGGCTTGTCAGCCGGTGCGTCGAACTGCGCATCCTGCACCGACAGCGCAGGGGGCGTCGGACAGACCTCATGGTGCGCGATCAAGGGCATTGCAAGCACCAGTTCGTCCTCGACCAGCTCATGCAGATTCAAATCGGCACCCAGAACCAGCAGATCTTCGGCCGCTTCATCGTCTTGCTTGACCGCCGTCTCTTCGTCTGCGACAAACCGAAACTGCTGGTCCACGACCAGCGCAATGTGGACGATATCAAGGCATCGCTGGCAGGTCAGGGGCACCTCGGTATTGGCTTGCAGGTGCAGCCAGACCTGCGCCTGCCCAGCCTCATCCCGCCGCAATTGACCGCGCGCAGACCACGAGACCTCGACAGCGGCGATGTTCCCGTGGCAATCGTGCGCGACCCGCTCGAATATAGACAAGGGCGCGCTCCCGGCCAGCATGCCAACCGTGCGAGCGAAGGCCCGAACGTCCAGATGTGTCGTCGGAGTCAACTTGTCCATACCGGCAGTGTAAGAGAATCGGCCCATGACTTTCGCCCCAGACCGCCCCATCATCCTGGCATCGACATCGGCCTACCGAAAGCAATTGCTGGAGCGCTTGCGCATCCCGTTCGAGGTCGTCGCCCCCGAGGTCGACGAAACGCAACTGCCCGGCGAACGACCGCAGCAACTGGCTTGCAGGCTTGCGATGGCCAAAGCGCGCGCAGTCGCACACCGATTTCCGCTGGCAATCGTGATCGGCTCCGATCAGGTAGCCGACCTGGACGGCGAGGCGCTCGGCAAACCGCTGGTCCACGCCGTCGCCGTAGCCCAGCTCCAGCGCATGCGCGGTCAGCTGGTCGTGTTCCAGACTGCAGTCGCCGTGGTCTGCGACCAGGACCGCTTCGCACAAATAGACCTGGCCCAGGTGCGGGTGCGTTTTCGCGATCTCGGCGATGCCGAGATCGAGGCCTATCTGCAAGCCGAGCAGCCCTACGACTGTGCCGGCAGCGCCAAGAGCGAGGGACTCGGTATCAGCCTGCTGCAGACCATCGACAACGACGACCCGACGGCTCTGGTCGGCCTGCCGCTGATCCGAACCTGTCGCATGTTGCGTGCTGCCGGCGCCAGAGTGCTGCCCGCGCCATGAAGCCGCCCGCACCTCACCAGGAAACGCCGGGCGTGCCTGCGAGCCAGCCCCGAAACGCACCGCCCGCATCAGGCGACGAGAGTCGCGGACGCCTGTTCCTGGTACCGGCGCCGCTGGACTTTGGTTGCGTACAGCAAGCGCCGCTACGCGATGTGATGCCCGAGTCGACCCTGCATATCGCCGCCGGATTGCGCCATTGGGTGTGCGAGAACGCCAAGTCGACCCGCGCCTACCTCAAACGGATCGATGCGATCACCCGTTTGCAGCATCCGCTGCAGGAGCTGCAACTACTGGAGTTGCCGCGGGAAGTGCACAAGAAAGGTGACCACCAGGAAGGCTTCGATGCGCGACCACTGCTGGCGCCGGCGCTGGCTGGCCATGACATCGGCCTGGTCAGCGAAGCCGGCATGCCGGCCATCGCCGATCCGGGATCATCCGTCGTGCGGGCGGCGCATGCGCTGGACATCACCGTCGTGCCCCTGGTCGGCCCGGTCTCGCTGCTGCTGACGCTGGCCGCCAGCGGTCTCAACGGCCAGAACTTTGCCTTCGTGGGTTACCTGCCGCAGGACCCGACCGCCCGCTCCAAGCGTATTCGGGAACTGGAGAACCTGGCGCTGACCACCGGCCAGACGCAGTTGTTCATTGAAACGCCTTACCGCAACGCGGCCATGGTGCAGGCCTTGCTGCACACACTGGCGCCGGAGACCCGACTTGCAATGGCCAGTGGCTTGACCCTGTCCTCATCGCGGATACGCTGCACCTCGGCACTCCTGTGGCGCGGTGTCGCGTTGCGGCCCGACAATAAGACGCCGACCGTATTCGCGATCGGCCAGTGAGCCGCACGCGTTAGCGCAGACCCGGTACTGCACGCGCGGCGCGCACTGCACCATCGCCGACCGATGCGCCGAATCGTTTGGCCAAGCGTTCGGCCAGGTTCTCGCGCCGGGTGTAGTCCACGATGTCCTCAGACTTGACGACTTCGCGGGCCACGAAGTCCAAGCTGCCCAACTGGTCAGCCAGGCCCAGTTCGATGGCCTGCTCACCGATCCAGAACAAGCCGCTGAACGTGTCTGGTGTTTCCTTGAGCCGGTCGCCCCGGCCTTTCTTGACTGCGTCGATGAACTGCTGGTGGATCTTGTCCAGCATGGCCTGTGTGAAGGCCTTCTGGCGTTCGGACTGAGGACTGAACGGGTCGAGAAATCCCTTGTTTTCGCCGGCCGTCATCAGCCGGCGTTCGATGCCCAGCTTGTCCATCAAGCCGGTGAATCCGAAACCATCCATCAGCACACCAATGCTTCCGACGATACTGGCCTTGTCCACAAAGATCCGGTCGGCCGACACAGCTACATAGTAGGCGGCCGACGCGCAGGTTTCCTCAACGACGGCATACATGGGTTTGTTGTGCTTGGCTTTGAGACGCCGCAATTCGTCATTGATGATGCCAGCCTGCACCGGACTGCCACCCGGCGAGTTGATCAGCAGCACGACCGCGCGCGCGCCTTCGTCCTCGAACGCGGCGCGTGCAGCATTGATCACCACCTCGGCACTGGCCTCGCCGCCGGAGGCGATCTCGCCCTTGATTTCCACCAGCGCCGTGTGCGGCGTGGACACCTCGGGGATCGGCGCACCTCGCAGCACGGCAACCCACACCAGGAAAGCCAGGAATACCAGCCAGGACAGACGGACAAACGTACGCCAGCGCCGCGCTGTTCGTTGCTCAGCCAATGCCGAGAACGCTAGCTTCTCCAGCAACGCGCGCTCCCAGCCCGGCTTGCCGACCGTCGCCTCGCGCGCCTGTGACCGGGACGCTGCGTCGCTCGGCGGCAAAGTCGGTTCTACAGGATCATTCGGTTCTTGCATTTCAAAACTCAACGGATTTCAGATTGTCGGCAGTATGCCAGTGCACGACCCCCTCGTTCTCGTCGAGGGTGATTTTGATCAAGCCACCACGGCAAGGCCCGCCCACGCAAGCCCCGGTATCGGGCTGGTACATTGCGCCGTGGGTGGCGCAGATCAACCGGTGGCCGGTCAGGTCGAAAAAACGGTCCGGCTGGTAATCCATTTCCATCGCAACATGGCTGCACCGGTTCAGATACCCATGCACCTGCCCCTGGTAGCGGACGGCGAACGCCCGGCAGGTCAAGCCCTGATACGCGACGTCGAATGACACCGCCAAGCCGCTGTCGACCAGGTCGGAAGAAATGCACAGCCCAATGCGGTCGGCCATGGCACTGTCAGCCGTTGGACAACAGCCAGGCGCGTAAATCGGCCACCGACCGCGCCACGTACAAGGGCTGCAAGGCGGCGAAACCTTCCGTTGCGTGGGCGCCATACCCCACACCAACGCTTGGACAGCCCGCGTTGAGCGCCATCTGCAGATCATGGGTGGTATCGCCAACCATCAGAACCCGCGCCGGGTCGACGCCGAATTCCTGGGCGAGTTCAAACAACATGCGCGGATGCGGCTTACCGGCAGTTTCATCGGCGGTACGCGTGGAATCGAAAACACCTTGCAGACTGACGTCACGCAGGGCTGCGTCCAGACCGGCACGGCTCTTTCCGGTAGCCACAGCCAGATGGTGACTGCGCTGCTTGAGCTCGGCCAACATCGGCAACACCCCCTCGAACAGGCTGATCTCGTCCTGCCGCGCCGTGTAATGGTGGCGGTACCGCGCCCCGAGTTCGGGGTACTTCTCCTTGGGAACATCCGGTGCGGCATGGGCCAGGGCCTGCATCAAACCCATGCCGATGACGTATGAGGCGACCTGGTCCGTCGGAACCGTGCCCCCGACATCGCGCACTGCGGCCTGAATGCTGCGCGTGATGATGGCGGTCGAATCGAAAAGGGTTCCATCCCAATCGAATGCGATCAGGTCGAACACACGTGCACCGGTGTGGCCGCTGCCGGGTTGCGCGGCTGCGTCAGCTTGGGATGGGGAGGACATGGTCAAGGTATAGCGCGAGTTCCGACGGCAGTTCAGCCTGCAACTGCAGGCTCTGGCCGCTCGCCGGATGCCTGAACTGTAACCGCCAGGCATGCAGAAACATGCGCCGCAGGGGTACCGGTACTAAAGGACGTTGCAAGGCTTTGTTCAGATCGAAATCGCCGTATTTCTCGTCTCCGATGATCGGCATGCCCTCGGCCGCCAGATGGACCCGAATCTGGTGCGTGCGACCGGTCTTGATCGTGACTTCCAGCAAACTGCAGGAAGAACTCGCGCGCGCGACCTTGACCAGTGTCAACGACGGCATGGCATCCGGGTGGTCCTTGGCGACCACCCTGACACGCCGCTCGCCGTCTGGCAGAAGGTACTTGTGCAGCGACTTGTCCAGCACCTTGCGCCCTGCCGGCCACTGCCCCGACACCAGCGCCAGATAGGTCTTGTCGGTCTCACGCGCCCGAAACTGATCCTGCAGGTTCTTCAGGGCGCTGCGCTTTTTGGCGACCAGCAAGATGCCGCTGGTTTCGCGGTCGAGGCGGTGTACCAATTCGAGCAGCCGCGCCTGAGGACGCGCCATCCGCAGTTGCTCGATGACGCCAAAACTGACGCCCGAGCCGCCATGTACCGCGACGCCAGCCGGCTTGTCGATCGCGAGCAGGCTGTCATCCTCATACAAAATCGGAAACTCCCGCGCCAGCGCAAGGGTCGTGGCGCTGGCGGACATCATCCTGGCCTTGTCATCCGCCCGATCGGATGTGCGCACCGGCGGCAGCCGGATCTGGTCGCCGGCCTCGATCCGCCGTTCGGCGCTGGCCCGGCCTCGATTGACCCGCACCTCGCCACTGCGGATGATCCGGTAGATATGGGTCTTTGGTACGCCCTTGAGTTGGCGGAACAGGAAGTTGTCGAGCCGCTGACCGGCATCTTCGTCGTCAACGAGAACCAGACGGACTTCGGCAGGCACTGGCGGCGGATTGCCCCCTATAATGTGTTTCACTAGCGACGTGCTGCAAGTGGTTGATTTGTCTGGAGTTTAGTCCACACCCCACCCACAGCCTCGCTGGCAGGTCGATGCCACCAGGTTGCCCGCACGACAAATCACGGACCCGAGTCCGTGGTGGTCCGTACAGCCACCGGGTACGCCGACGCCTTGAATCACCGATATGGAATACCCAGCTCTGCCAGACTCCCTCTGACAGTCGGATCTAAGCGAAATGATTGTGTTGATGGGCCTGATCCTGACCTGCCTGCGGCGCCAAACGGCGCCGGTATGGGGCATGGATCGGCCCTTGATGCCTGGTCGCCTGGCGATAGCCGCCCTGGCCGCCCCGGTGCCACGTGCTCAAGCAAGTCCCCTCGCCCCCATCCCCGTGCCAACGCCAGGACCCACGAACTGAGTCCTGGCCCGTGGCAATTCCCATCGTTTCAAGTCGTTCGTCAGGCATCGTTTGCTCGTCATGAGCATGTAATAGGTCACGAGACCAAGAGGAATCCGAAGCGCGGCAGATCCATGCTGCGCAGCGCGGGTTCGATGCAGGAAACAGGAACGCTACCCATGAAACGGATGCTGATCAACGCCACACAGGCTGAAGAACGCCGGCTGGCCATTGTCGACGGGCAAAAGCTGCTCGGCGAGTTGCGGAAGCTGGAGTTGATCGCATGACCCGCCGGGATCCCTCCGGCGGACGCTGCTCCACGACCGGGACCGTCGTCCGCTTCAGGGTTTCTCCCATGCGCAAATACCCAGCGCCCGCCGCCGGGAAGCGCCGTTCCCTGCTGAGAGGAGCGCCATGACGATTGCCCCTGCTCTGGATTTTGCGCCGTGCCGCAATGGCGCGGTGCCGTGCGCGGCGGGCGCACCGCTCCCGCGCAATGAAGCGGCGCGCCTCCAGGCGCTGCGCGATTACGCCATCCTCGATACCGCGCCGGAGCGGGCGTTTGACCGCATCACGCGCCTCGCGGCCACGGTTTTCGACGTGCCGATGGCAACGGTGAGTCTCGTGGATGCGGAACGGCAATGGTTCAAATCCTCCGTGGGCCTGGAAGTATGCGAGACGCACCGCGACGTGGCTTTTTGCGCGCATGCGATCCTCACCGAGGCGGTGATGATCGTCCCGGATGCCACGGCAGATCCGCGTTTCGCCGCCAATCCACTGGTCACGGACGCACCCCACATTCGCTTTTACGCCGGGGCGCCGCTGCGGAGCGCCTCGGGGTTCCATCTCGGCACGCTCTGCATCATCGACCAGGTGCCGCGCGAGTTTGGCCCCGCGCAGGCGGCGATGCTGGCGGATTTCGCCGCGATCGTGGCCGAGGCATTGGAAGAGCGGCTGGCCGCGGGGAAGCTCGCCGCGGAGATCGCCGAGCGCCGCAAAAGCGAGGAGTCGCTCCGGCTGGTCAGCGCCGCGGTGGCCCACGCGCGGGACGCGATCATGATCACCGATGCGGCCCTCGATCTCCCCGGCCCGCGCATCCTTTTCGTCAATCACGCTCACACCAAGCTGACCGGCTACACCTTGGAGGAACTCCAGGACGCCACGCCGCGGATCATGCAAGGACCGGACACCGACAGGGCCGTCATGAAGCGGCTGCGGGCGACGCTCGCGCGGGGCGAGGAATTTCAAGGAGCGACGATCAACTATCGGAAGGATGGGACCTCGTTTCATCTCGAATGGCAGATCGCGCCGATCCGCGACGCGCAGGCCGTGGTCACGCATTTCGTGGCCATCCAGCGCGATGTCAGCGAGCGGCGGCAGGCGGAGGCGGCCTTGCGGGAACGCGAAGAGCGCTTCCGGACCCTGGTGGAAGCGACGGCAGCGATCGTGTGGGCCACTCCCGAGCTGGGCACGTTCGAGACGGACCAGCCCAGTTGGTCGGCCTTCACCGGGCAGACCTTTGCCGAGCTGCGCGGGTGGGGCTGGATGAATGCCATTCATCCCGAGGATCGGGCGGACACGACGCGGGGCTGGGTCGCTGCGGTCACGAGCCGCGGTGTCTATGAGGTGGAGCACCGGCTGCGGACGGCCGATGGCACCTATCGCCACATGATGGTGCGCGCCGTGCCGGTCTTTGGGGAAGATGATCAGATTACGCGCTGGATCGGCGTGCATACCGACATCACGGAAATGAAGCGGGTCGAAGCCGAGCGAGCCGAGATGAACCTGCGGCTGGTGGAGGTCTCGCGTCAGGCCGGCATGGCGGAAGTGGCGACGAGCGTGCTGCACAATGTCGGCAACGTGCTGAATAGTGTGAACGTCTCGGCCACCGTGGTGGCGGAGCGCGCCAAGGAATCCAAGGTCGGCGATCTCGCCCGGGTGGTGACGCTCCTCGATGAACACGCGGAGGACCTCGGCGCCTACGTCAGCAGTGATCGTCACGGGAAAAACATTCCG
>ENA-ORBV01003597-ORBV01003597.1-microbial-mat-metagenome-genome-assembly--contig:-NODE-3597-length-30821-cov-9.869470_pt1 | contig 30821 bp, 24 predicted proteins | sample MGYA00237777_ERZ505514 | MGnify/ENA primary metagenome ERZ505514 (study PRJEB26160, sample SAMN06269048) | microbial mat metagenome | isolation source: Oligotrophic lake microbial mat | place... | reverse complement strand
GCGCCAAGAATCGTTACCGAAGCCGATCTGCGACATTGCGTGGAAGGCGCAACTGCGTTTGACGTCTCGCTTTCGAACACTGGTCGCGCGCGGCAAGGCGAAGCCCAAGGTCGCCACCGCGGTCGCACGCGAATTGACCGGCTTCATCTGGGCCATCGCCCGGGAGGTGCCGGCGCCCCGCGCGTAGGGCGCACAGCCATCAGGTCCGTCGGGTCGGCAGCACCGTGGGCCGGTGGAGAACCCTCGATGGCGTTATGGACATCGGTATCCCCGACACGTCCGTGCCTAGGGCGAGGCCGCTCCGCGACGAACCACAGTCTGGGCGGTACCCAACCCGCGGATATCAGCCGCGTGAATCGTCGCTAGAACACGGTGCTGCCGACCGGACGGACCTGACGATCACGAGCCCCGGAAAGAGCGGGCTCAGAAGGGACTCGCATACGTCGAGGCAGTACGGCTCTGTCTGCTTGACAGAAGACAGCCATATCAACGCCCGGCTTCAGCCGCGGCGGAATCAAATGCTTGCACCATCCGCCGACGGCTGCAAGCCGATGTTAACCAGTCACCTAGGCAGGCGGTTGAGTGGGCAGCGCCACCCACTCCCAACTGCCAAAACCGCAACAGAACACCTGATCAAATGAAGAGGCGACCGCGAACGAGCTTGCAGGTGGACCGAACGCCACTCCCTGACCCGCCACATCGCAGTCGATAAGAAGCCAGACGATTGGCGCCGCAAGCCGGTAGGTGGCGACCTTGAGCTCTTTCCTACCCACGGTCACTCGGACATCATCCTCGGAAACGCTCACCACCTCACCAGCTTGCGTAGCCCGCCACTCGTTGCCGTAAGCGCTCCTGCTGAAGTAAGCCCACGCGACATCAGGGTGTGGATCACGCAACGTATACGGCTCTCGATCCCGCGGCCACCTCGGTGGATCGTTCAGTGTTCGCTCAACCAGCGCTGCGAGTTCAGAAGCCAATCTATTCGCACCGCTTTGACTCGCCGGCTCCCACTCCGGTTGCATGTCGAAGTGCGCGACAACTGCGGGCCGATTCCGCGCCTCGTAGGCCCGCCTCGCGGCCTCGCCAACTTGCACAGCCGAGGCACGCCACTTCTGCGGCGCAACAGCCTGGCGTGGCTGCGCCCCTTGGATGGCAGTTACTTCGACCCCGATGACCGTGTCCTGCAGGTTGAGGAGCGCGTCTGGCCGCTCCCTATCCCGCTCTCGAATCGATAGACCCTCAATCCCGCCAAAACGGATGAAGCCTTCAATAATTGCGATCTCTCGCACTTTGTCCATGGATTCCTATCTGGCTAACGCCCAGCATCAGCTGCGGCGCGAAGCGCCGTCAGCTGCATGCTGTTGATCCTCATACAGCCCTCCCCCTGCTCCTGCTCGTTGTGAGTAGGCTGACGCAGGGTACATGCGCATGTCGCGCAGGAGGAGGACCGATGCGATTCTACAACCACCAACACCAGTATTACTGCGGGATCGATTTGCACGTGAAGACGATGTACGTCTGCATCCTCGATGGGGCCGGCCAGGTGCTGGTGCACCGGAACGTGCCGTCCACGCCGGCGGCATTCCTCGAGGCGGTCGCACCGTACCGCACCGAGCTCGTGGTCGCCGTCGAGTGTATGTTCACGTGGTACTGGCTCGCCGATCTCTGTGCCGCTGAGCACATCACCTTCGTCCTCGGCCACGCCCTGGCGATGAAGGCGATTCACGGCGGAAAGGCGAAGAACGACAAGATCGACTCGCACAAGATCGCCGTCTTGCTGCGGGGCGGGATGCTCCCGCAAGCCTATGTCTATCCGGCGGCGATGCGATCGACGCGGGACCTCTTGCGTCGTCGCCTGCACCTGGTCCGCAAGCGCGGCGAACTGCTCGCGCACATTCAGAACACGCGCGCGCAGTACAACCTGCCGGCCTTCGAGAAGCGCCTCGCGTATCCCGGCAATCGCGAAGGGGTCGTCGAGCATTTCCCCGACCCGAGTGTCCGCAAGAGCGTCGAGGTCGACGTCGCACTCATCGATCAGTACGACGCGCTCGTCATCGACCTCGAGCTGACGATCGTGCGCGAGGCCAAGCGCCACGACGGCGATGCCTTCCACCGACTGCGCTCAGTGCCGGGTATCGGGAAGGTCCTGGCGTTGACGATTCTGTACGAGATCCACGACATCACGCGCTTTGATCGCGTCCAGGAATTCGCGTCCTACGCCCGCTTGATTAAGTGCACGCACGAGTCGGCGGGCAAGAAGCTCGGCACGGGCGGCGCGAAGATGGGCAACGTGCATCTCAAGTGGGCGTTCTCGGAAGCCGCCGTGCTGTTCCTGCGCCACACCACCGAGGGCAAGAGACTGCGAACGCGCCTTGAAAAGAAGCACGGCAAAGGAAAAGCACTCTCGATCCTCGCGCACAAGATCGGGCGCGCCGTGTACTACATGCTGGCGCGAGGCACCGTCTTCTCGATGGAGAAGTTTCTCGCGGCGTAGCGGGGTGAGGGTGGGATGAGCCACACGTCTAAGTCGAGCCGTCGGGACCGAGTTCGTCACAGATTGCGCCGATCCGTGCGCCCGAGCGCCACGCGCGATCAGGAACCACAGGTCCGGCAGCGAGCGCCGTTGATGGGACGCCCGCCCTCTCCTCGCTACGCCGATCTCGCGTTCCCGCTTGACGCGGCCCCTCCCCCGAGCCTGGAACCAACGGACGCGCTTCGGCGACGTCGCGCCTTTGAGTAGGCCGGTACGAGGGTACGACTGAGTTTCTAGGCCGCGAGCGCAGACGCGCTCGCACTCCGCCTGCGGCGGAGCGAGAGCCTCAATAGGTGTTGGGTGCCGCGTCAATGACGAGGCGCCAGATCTGGAAACGAAGATCGCTCAGAGGGCGCAACGCGACCGGGATCACTCAGCGGCGGCGCTCCGGTTCGCGAGCACCACCGGAAGGAGAAGATCTACGTACTTGACTCGGGGAGGGCTGATAGGTGTTAGGCCGTCACTTCTTCGTAAGAGAATTCCGGAATGCCCGCTCGCTCTGACGCATGCTCAACCGTGATAGCCGCGATGCGACCGAGCGAATCCAAGTCAAGGAGCGTGTTCTCGTCCAGGTCCTTGGTTTCAACAACGGGAACATCCTTGAACTCGATGTGCAAAGTGTCGGTGTCCGCGAAGTATCGAATCTTCATGGTGTGAAACCTCGGTCAAAGAATGCACGATGAACCGTTTCGCCGTCCGGTAGCAGGATGACCCGGAGATAGCGCCCTCCGGCCTCGGGCACCTGGCTCCAACGCCGAAATCGACCATCGGCGTGGACGTGTTCCCGCAACGGACGGTCTCTTGCCCGCTCAATCCACGCGTCTTTGATGGCCGCCCGATCCGGCCGAGTCTTCATCGAGTCGACGTACGCTGTCGTCTTCACGTGGTGACTCGACCAGTTCCCAACTTACACAGCGGCACAAGACGCCTGAACTTCGGCGATGGCGATGGCCCGACGACGATGGTCGGCAAATCGCTCTCCACCCAGGCGCTCGGTTCAGGATCAGATCGGCCTAACGATAGCCGTCAGCCGCGGCGGTCTCATCATTGCGTGCGCCGACGTCGGCTGCACGGCGTGTCAGGCCTCAACTCGGACGACCTGGCCGGCTTGAATTGTTGACAGCGCTGCCAACGCGTTTGGTACCACTGGGAGCAAATCTTCGATCGCATTGCTCTTCGCGACCATCACCAACACGCCGAGGCTTCGCTTGGCGATGTTCTGCTGAAATTGCATGTTCGTATCGCCGGTCATGAGCACCTCGTACAGGGCCTCTTCGGCCTTGGTCAGGAGTGCGCCGTTCTGGAGACCGGCCCACCCTTCCTGAGGTACCGACGGCACTGCGTGGCCTACGAAATACGGGGCCAGCTGTCGGGGCAGTTGCTCATGGAGCAGAACGCGCATCGTGGCTCACTGCTTCGTGGGCAGCGTCCAGCGCAGCAGCCGCTTGCTCGCGCGACACACTGGGAAACGCATCCAAGAACTGCCTTGCCGGACGCGCTCGCCCTGTGATTCTTGATACAACCGCGGCCGTGAGACCCAGGCCGCGCTACGGACATTGCGCGTGATGCACGTGCCTGCAACTGACCTACCGCACTTTGAACAGTGCCGGGTCCAGAGGCACGTTGAACGCGACCGTGGCGATCCGAAGTTCGCCGACCACCGCGCCATTCTGCGTGATGCGAATCAGGTGCGCCACCTGCACGCCGTCCACGGTGCGATAGTCGGATAATTCCGTATCGGTCGCAGGGCCGCTGCCCGCCTCTGTGGTGATCTTCAACTCCAGCCCGGTCTCGACATCAATATAGAAATGCTGAGCCGGCATGCTCTTGCGCGTCACCTTCACGTGATGCGCCTTCTTCCCGCCGATCACCTCGGTACCCACCAGCTCAGCCGTGTGGCCCTTGGCTCGATAGTCGAGAAGCGAACCATCGAAGTCGGACTGTTCCTTCATCGTGTCCGCCTCGGGCCCGCCCATTTCGGTGAGCGCATCGGATCCCGACATCGGATTGCTCGACCAGGCCTTCACTCCGTCGAAGACGCTGACGATGGAGATGGACTGGCCGGGAATCTCAACCACGATTTCCTGACGGCCCAGATTCGGGCGCTTGCTGTAGATCGTCATGCCCACCTCGGCGCCCTGGCCTGTGGCGGTGCCCGTCATTTTCTGTGTCTGGATCGACTTCCACTTCGCGGGGCCGCCCCTGGTGGCATAGTTCTTCGCCACGACTTCATCCAGCGTCTGTGCGAGCGCGTGCGCCACGCCGGCGCCGAACGTGAGGATTGCGAATGCCGAGAATACGAGTGCCGTGCGTCTGACCATGTGAAAGAACCTCCATCCGCCCATACGACCCGGCCGGAAGAGAGGTCCGGTGTGTCGGTGAACGGTGGACTGGCGCCGGTCAGCTTCGCCAGGTCTCCAACCACGTGAGGCCGTGATCGTCGCTCACGAGGGCCACTGCCCCGTGCTGAGGCATGGGCGCGCTTGAAGGCGACAGCAGACTGAGGAGCATCGGCAGCGACGGCCAGTGGCCGACCAGCGCCAGGTCTCGTGACTCCCGTTGAATCGCCGTGTGGATGATGCCGGGGGCATCATCGGGGCCGAGCCCCCGGACCATCGTGAACTGGGCGAACGGCGCACAGGTGCGAAGGAACGCCTCGCCCGTCTGGCGGGCGCGCAGTTTGCCGCTGTGCCAGATCACGGCCGGCGCCGCGCCGCGTGCCTTCGCGAGCTGCGCCAGTCGAAGCGCGTGTGCGGAACCCGGAGTCGAGAGCGGCCGCTGAGGATCGACCTCGGGCCCCACCGCCTCAGCGTGGTGTATGAGCAGCAGTGTCATCGGTCACGAGCAGCTTCACCACGTCTTTGCGGATCTGCTCAGGTGTATCCATCGAGCCGTATCGCTTGACGACACCTCCGCCGGCATCCACGAGGAATTTGGTGAAATTCCACTTGATGGCCCCGATGCCGAGGATGCCGGCCTTTTGTGAGGCCAGCCACTTGAACAATGGGTGCCCGTTCGTGCCCTTGATGGCAGTCTTCGCGAACAGAGGAAACGTCGCATCAAAGGTCGCGGTGCAGAAATCCAGAATCTGCGCGTTGCCACTGGGTTCCTGCCCGCCGAATTCGTCACAGGGAAACCCGAGCACCACCAACCCCCGGTCTTTGAATTCGCGATAGAGCGCCTCAAGGCCCGCGTACTGCGGCGTATACCCGCATTCGCTGGCGACGTTCACGACAAGCAGCGTCCTACCCCGGTACTCCGCCATCGTCGCGGTCGTGCCGTCGATTCGGGTTACGGCGATGTCGTAGAGGCCGGCCACTACTTCGCACCATCCCGCTGGAGTCGCGCCAGCAGGATGGCCATGCGTTTGGTCATCGACGGCAGGGTTCGCAAGTCGGCGGTTTCGTTGACGGTGTGGCCGCCGGTTCCCATCAACCCGACGCCATCGAGGATCATCCGGGCCTGTCCGGCGATAAACGACACGTCGGCAGCGCCCGCCTTGTCTGGGTCCACCGCCACCACCTCACCCGCGCCCACGTCCAGGCTCGCGCGGTGATACAGGGTCAACAGTCGTTCGTTGCCAGGTGTCGGAGCCAGCGGCGGGTACCCATCATCAAATGTCAGCGTCGCACTCGTCTGCGGCAGCGCGGCTGACACGATGTCCTGCATCGCCTTCTTCGCTGCGGCGAATTGCTCCTGCGACAGTGCACGCAAGTCGCCCGCCACCACCGTGTGCTCGGCAATGACGTTGCTCTTGCCGAACCCAGTTCCCTTCGATGTCGGCGCGTCAAACTCCACCGAGGTGCCCCCGAGGATCACGCCAGGATTGAACGTCAGGTGGGGCTGGCCAGCCAGTGTCTCCCGAAACGCGTTGAGGATGCGCGCGGCCTCAAACACCGCACCGTACCCATTCTCTGCATTGAAGATCTGCGACGAGTGCGCCGGCTTGCCCGTCACCCGCAATTCCCAGTTCGTGGTTCCGCGCCGGGCGATCACCGCCGTGGCCGGATTCCCGTCGCCGTCCTCGAATCCAATCGCCACATCGGCGCCCTGCGCGGCCGTGACCAGCGCCGCGCGCGACGTGGCGAGCGGCCGCCCCGCAGACTCTTCATCTCCGGTCATCACGACCACAATGTTCATGGTCTTGAGCAGGCCCACCGATTGCAGCGCCTTCAATGCCTGGAGCATGACGACGTTGCCGCCTTTCATGTCGGTAATGCCGGGCCCTTTGGCCGCAATCGCGCTGACGCGTTCAAACTTCTGGAAGGGACTGTCGGCCTCGAACACCGTGTCGAGATGTCCGATGAGCAGGATGCGAGGTCCGGGCCCTGGGTGTTCCGCCACGAGGTGACCCGCGCGGCCAAATGGCGTGCCGTCCACCCATTCGGTCTTGAAGCCGATCGCATCGAACTCCGAGCGGAACGCGGCGCCGACGGCGCGCACACCGGCGAAGTTCATCGTGCCGCTGTTGATGTTGACCACGCGTTCAAGCAGCGCCAGCGCGCGGTCGTTGTCGGCGTCGACGAACGCCGTCAGTGCACGTTCTTCAGGGGTGAGTGTTCCTGATTGCGGCAGCAGAGCAGTCATGGCGAGCACGAGAAGCAGGCGAACGATCATGGGGCATCCTACCAGTCTTGCGTCACCACCGGAACGTGGTGCCCGCAGCCTCACGCGCGAGTGCCACCCGCATGCCTTCAGCGATGGGGCGAGAGAGGTACGGAATGTCGATGCGGTGCGCGCCGGCGCCGGCGGTATCCACACGCAGGCACGCCATGGACCAGCGACGGTCGAACGGCGACTCCTCCAGATCCACCACCTGGATCTTGTCGAGGGGCACCACCGTCACGGCTCGTCGAATCCATCCGCTCCTGAATGCCATCACGCGATCGGTGCGTGCCCAGCCGAGGCTCCTGACGTAGAGCCGCGCCGACAGCACCCACCACAGCGCCAGAAGGAGGCCAACACCGGCCGCCCACGGGCCGCCGAGCCAGGGCGCAGTGGCACCTCCCATGACCGCGGCCCATATGAGCGCCCGGTTGCGACGCCGGCGGAATCCGCGAGGGTCCACGGGGTGCCACTCAAGCGCAGACAGGTCGGCTTCCGGCAGCACCGAGGCGACCAGGGCGGGCAAGTCGGCCATGGTAATGATCGGCGCGATCCACTCCCGTTCGGTGGCCGATCGGCCGGTAGGACTCCCGCCCGCCGTCTCCACCCTGACCGAGGCACGGCCGGTCCACAGATGGCCGGGCCCGCGCAGAATCTTAATCGCCTGGACGCGACGCAGGGGGATTGTAGCCGTCACCCGCGTGAGGGCACCGTACTCCACCAGCAGGTCACCACCGCGCCGAGTCAACGAAAACCCATGGAGGCGCACCGTGGCCCACAACATCGAGAGTACGGGCGCGATCACGAACAGCCCCACCAGCACCGTCGCATAGAGTGACCACGCGGTGGAATCCCACCCGTCGAACCGGTCGATGACGCCAGACTCGAAGAGGAGGCCCGACGCGGCGCCAATGACGACCCACCCGCGGTTGTCGAGCAATCCGGCCAGCGCGAGTTCACGCGATGGTAAGTGCAGCAGCGTCCGCGCCTCGGGCGCGGGCCAAATCACCTCGGCCGCCGATCCGTCGGCGCTCGGCGTGAGGACCGCGGCACCAGACTCGGATGGCCGGCCCTCAAACACCCGCTGCCGCATTTCATCAAGCGCCGAAAACGGCAGCACACTGAGCGTGGCCTCGGCTTCACCGCCGGTGCCGGTCTGCACTTTCACGTCCACGACGCCGAACCATCGGTGCAACACGTTCTGCACGGCATCCACACTCTGGATGCGCGCGTAGGGGATGTGGCGTTCGTTCCTGAAAATGATGCCGGTGCGCACCACAAGTTCGGTGGGATCGTAGCGGTAGGTGGAAGACAGGTATCGAGCCACGGCCGCAATCGCGCCAGGCACCAGGAACACCAGCAGGAACCGTTCGACGCTGTTCCCCCTGCTCGCGGTCATCGTCGCAAACACCGCGGGCAGCAGGAAGTTTCGCAGCTCGCCCCCCAGAGCGAAGAGGACGGTAAGCGGGTGGAACCTCTGATTAGACGGCATCACGGCCATCGCGTGGCAGCAGCTGGTCGCGCAGGGCCAGGGCCACCTCCCGGCTCAGGCCCGGCAGCGCCACCTGGGCATGTTCGGTGCCGGCTGTATGGACGATGAGTGTGCTGAGGCCGTGACTGCGCTCGATGGGCCCCTGCGACACATCGGTGTGCTGCACGCGGGTGTGGGGCACGTTGATGACCCGACGCCACACGACGCCGCGCCGGATCTCGAGCCCCTCGGGATCGAGCCGGTAGGAGGCATGTGCGTAGGCCCGGCGGGGCCAGATCCAGAGCCACCAGGCCAGCAGAGCCGAGCCGGCGAGCCACGCTCCCACGCCGAACCCGGCCACCATCCACGACACACCAGCCGCCAGGCCCAGCGACCCCAGCCCGAGCAGGGCCACGGCGGCGACGATCCCGGCGGTGATCAGGCCGGCGATCTGCTGCACATGCACATAGCGGGGATCGAGGCGCTCGAAGCCATCAGGAAGCATTCCAGCGATTATTCCACTTCCACCTTCCCGACATAGAAGCTAAACTGGAAGGGATCGCTGACGAGGCTTTGGCCGCGTCGTGACTCGAGAGCGGCCACGCGGGTGTCACTTCACATTCACCCGCGATCAGGCACCCCGTCCGCCCTCCGGATGGAGTCGAAATGGCTCGCCGGTGGATTACCGTCGACGGCAACGAAGCAGCCGCCTCAGTCGCGCATCGTTCAAATGAAGTAATCGCGATTTATCCCATCACCCCTTCGTCCACCATGGGCGAACTAGCCGACGAATGGTCCTCCAAGGGCCGCGCCAACATCTGGGGCCAGGTGCCGTGTGTGATGGAGATGCAGTCGGAGGGCGGCGCGGCGGGCGCGGTCCATGGCGCCCTGCAGGCCGGCGCGCTGGCGACCACGTTCACCGCCAGCCAGGGTCTGCTGCTGATGATCCCCAATCTGTACAAGATTGTCGGGGAACTCACCCCCTTCGCCATGCACGTGACGGCGCGCACCATCGCCACCCACGCGCTCTCGATTTTCGGAGACCACTCGGATGTCATGGCGTGCCGGCAGACCGGCATGGCCATGCTGGCCTCGAACACGGTGCAGGAAGCGCATGATTTTGCGTGCATTGCACAGGCCGCCACGCTGGCCTCGCGCATTCCGTTCATGCATTTTTTCGACGGCTTCCGCACGTCGCATGAAGTGGCGCGCATCGAGGAACTCACCGATGACGACCTGCGCGTGATGTTGCCCGACGCGCTCGTCGCGGCCCACCGCCAGCGCGCGCTGTCGCCCGACCATCCGGTGCTGCGGGGCACGGCGCAGAACCCCGACGTGTTTTTTCAGGCTCGCGAGGCCGCCAACAGCTTTCACACAGACTGCCCCGCGTTCGTGCAGGACGCGATGGATCAGTTTGCCGCCCTGACCGGCCGCCAGTATCGGCTCTTCGACTACGTCGGCCATCCAGACGCCCAGCGCGTGGTGGTCATCATGGGGTCGGGCGCAGAGACCGTTGAGACCGTCGTGTCATCGCTGGTCGCGTCGGGCCAGCGGGTCGGCGTACTCAAGGTCCGGCTCTACCGCCCGTTCTCAGTTGACGCGTTCATGGCGGCGCTGCCGGCCACGGTCACGTCCATTGCCGTCATGGATCGTACGAAGGAACCTGGCGCCATTGGCGACCCTCTTTTTCTGGACGTCGTGGCCGCGCTCAACGAACACGGCCAGGTGCATCCACGAGTGGTCGGCGGCCGGTACGGACTCGCGTCGAAGGAATTTACGCCGGCGATGGCCAAGGCGGTGTGTGACGAACTCGCTGCTCCACAACCAAAGTCGCACTTTACGGTGGGGATCAACGACGACGTGACGCATTTGTCGCTGACGGTGGACCCGGAGTTCTCCCTCGATGCACCCGACGTCGTGCAGGCGGTGTTCTTCGGACTGGGCGCGGACGGCACGGTCGGCGCCAACAAGAACTCGATCAAGATCATCGGCGAAGACACGCCCAACTTCGCGCAGGGCTTTTTTGTCTACGACTCCAAGAAGTCGGGCGCGGTGACCATTTCGCACCTGCGTTTCGGCCCTCGGCCCATTCGCGCGCCGTACCTCATCCGGCAGGCCCGTTTCGTGGCGTGCCACCAGTTCGACTTTCTGGACAAATACGATGTCGTGGGCTACGCCGAACGCGGCGCGGTGCTCCTGCTCAACGCTCCCTATGACAAGGACGATGTGTGGAATCACCTGTCGGCAGAAGTGCAGCAGGCGGTCATCGACAAAGGCCTGCGCCTGTATGCCATCGACGGCTACGCCGTCGCACGTGAAGCCGGCATGGGGAACCGCATCAACACGATCATGCAGGTGTGTTTCTTCGCGATCTCGGGTGTCTTGCCCAGGGATGAGGCGATCGGGCACATCAAAGAGGCCATTCGGAAGACGTATGGCAAGCGGGGCGAATCCGTCGTATTGGCCAACTTCGCGGCCGTTGACGCCGCGCTGGCCCACCTGCATGAAGTGCCGGTGCCTGCGGCGGTGACCTCGACGCGGCATCCCGCGCCAATGGTGTCTCGCGCGGCGCCGGACTTTGTGCAGCGGGTCACGGCCATGATGATGGCCAACCAGGGCGACCTGCTGCCCGTCAGCGCGTTCCCGGTAGACGGCACATGGCCGCTCGGCACGGCCAAGTGGGAGAAGCGATCCATCGCGACCGAGATTCCGGTGTGGGATCAGGCGTTGTGCATCCAGTGCAACAAGTGCGCGCTGGTGTGCCCGCACGCCGCGATTCGCGCCAAGGTGGCATCACCTGAGGCGCTGGCCGGTCGGCCCGAGACCTTCAAGTCTGTGCCGTACAAGGGCGCGGAGTACTCCGGGATGGACTACATCATTCAGGTGGCGCCGGAAGACTGTACCGGATGTTCCCTGTGTGTCATGGTGTGCCCGGCGAAAGACAAGGCCAACCCCAGGCACAAGGCTCTGGACCTGCATCCGCAACGGCCGTTGCGTGAGCCGGAACGCGAGAATTATGCGTTTTTCCTGGACCTGCCCGAAGTGGATCGGCACACCATCAAGAGCGACATCAAGAGCACGCAGTTCCTTGAGCCGTTGTTCGAGTATTCGGGCGCCTGCGCCGGTTGCGGCGAGACGCCATACCTGAAGCTGCTGACGCAGTTGTTCGGCGACCACCTGCTCGTGGCCAACGCCACTGGATGTTCGTCCATCTACGGCGGCAACCTGCCGACCACGCCCTACACCACGAACCGGGCCGGCCGTGGTCCGAGCTGGTCGAACTCCCTGTTTGAAGACAATGCCGAGTTCGGTCTGGGGATGCGGCTGGCGGTCGAGTCACAGACGGGTGAGGCTGGCCGCTTGCTCGCGAGTCTGCAGGATCGCGGACTTGTCTCGACCGAACTGGCCAACGCGATTCTTGACGCCGATCAGGCCACCGACGCCGGCCTCGATGCACAACGGGCGCGCGTGGCTCTGCTCAAGGAATCGTTGAAGGCATTGGGAACTGGCGGAACTGAGGAGGCACGGGCTCTGGCGAGGCGGCTCCTGGTGCTCGCTGACGCGCTGACCAAAAAGAGCGTGTGGATCGTTGGCGGTGACGGCTGGGCCTATGACATCGGCTACGGAGGCCTCGACCATGTGATGTCGACCGGCAAGAACGTGAACATCCTGGTGCTCGATACCGAGGTGTACTCCAACACCGGCGGCCAGCAATCGAAGGCCACGCCAATGGGGGCGTCGGCCAAGTTCGCGGCTTCCGGCAAGGCGACCCACAAGAAAGACCTGGCCCTCATGGCACTCGCGTATGGGTCTGTCTACGTGGCGCGGGTCGCGTTCGGCGCAAAAGATGCGCAGACCGTAAAGGCGTTCCAGGAAGCCGAGAGTTATCCCGGACCGTCGCTCATCATCGCCTACAGCACGTGTATTGCCCACGGCTACGACCTGGCACACGGCCTGGACCAGCAGAAGCTCGCGGTCGAGACGGGCTACTGGCCGCTGTTCCGGTACGACCCGCGACGAGAGGCTGACGGCCAACCGGCCATGCAGCTGGAATCGGGGCCGCCGCGCGGCGACCTGGGCAAGTACATGCGGAACGAATCGCGGTTCCGCGTGGTGGAGCAGATGTACCCCGAACGATTCAAAGAACTGCTGGAGAGTGCCCAGGCGCATGCGCATCAGCGATACGCGCTGTACGAACAACTGGCCGGCAAGAAGGAGACCTCGTCATGATGGACCTGTCCACGACCTATCTGGGTTTCAGGCTGCCGCATCCGCTGATTCCTGGCGCGTCACCCCTGGCCGCGGATTTCGACATGATCCGGCGCCTTGAAGACGCCGGCGCGGCCGCCATCATCCTGCCGTCCTTGTTCGAAGAGCAGATCTCGGCGGAAGCGGCGGGCACCGAGCAGCACATGCTCGCGCATGAGCGCTCACACGCCGAGGCGGTGTCGTACTTCCCGCTGGCGGAAGAGTACGCGATGGGGCCTGAGCGCTACCTCGATCATGTCCGCCGGGTCAGCACGGCGGTGGACATCCCGGTGATCGGCTCGCTGAACGGCACGTCGCCGGAGGGGTGGCTCGATTATGCCCGGCTGATCCAGGATGCCGGCGCCGACGCGCTGGAGTTGAACTTTTATCATGTCGCCACCGACCCGAACGAACGCGGCGCAGGGCTCGAGCAGCGGTTGCTTGACATCGTGCGGGCCGTCAAGGCGCACGTGAGCATTCCGGTGGCCATCAAGCTCTCGCCGTTTTACTCGTCGTTCGCGAACATGGCGCAGCAACTCGACGAGGCCGGTGCGAGCGGACTGGTGCTGTTCAACCGGTTCTATCAGCCCGACATCGACCCTGATGCGCTTGACGCCGTGCCGCGCCTGCACTTGTCGGACTCCGGCGATCTTCTGTTGCGCTTGCGCTGGCTCGCCATTCTCTCGGGCCGTGTACGGGCGTCGCTTGCGGCCACTGGCGGGGTCCACACCTCCATTGACGCGGTCAAGGCCGTGATGGCTGGGGCGCACGCGGTACAGATGGTGGCCGCGTTGCTGCTGCACGGGCCGAGTCACCTCGCGAAGATCAGGCGTGAACTGTCGCACTGGCTTGAGGTGCGCGAGTACGAGTCGCTCGAACAGGCCCAGGGCAGCATGAGCCTGCGGCGCTGCCCCAATCCCGAGGCGTTCGAACGCGGGAACTACATGAAGGTCCTGCAGACCTGGAAAGTCCGCTAGTTACCGGCGTGGCGCGAATCGGATCTTCACCTGGAGTGTTTCGCGGCGGCCGCCCTTGAGCGTGCGGACAAACACCAGGTGGTATTCGCCATGGTAGCCCGGCGTGGATTGCCACATGAACCGGCCGGCAGCGCTATCAAGGAACGAGCCCACGGGCAGCGGCGTGAGGATCCCGCGCTGCACGACATAGCCGTCCCACACTTCGCCCGACATGGTGCGCGGCAGAGCCAATTCCACCCGTTCGAACTCCTTCGCCTTCACGCGGGCCACGCCCTGCTGCACTGCCGCAGGTCGCAACGCCACGTTCATGTCCATACCCAGCCGTACGGGCACCGTCGGAGCCAGCCGTTCAAGATGTCGCAGGCTGGCGAACGACATTCCGAGATCCGGCCCCACCGGGTTGATGCGCAGGACCGCTTCAGGGTCGGCGCTGAAGGGATTCGCCCCGCCGTTGGCGATCGTGAAGTTGCGGCTGCCGATCCCCTCGACTCGTCCCGCGCTATCGGTCACGCTCCACGCGATGGAGTGCAGGCCGTTGCTGTACGCGCTGGTGTTGAAGACAAATGCGCCGATGGCGCCGCGGCCGGCGTCGATATTGCGGAACCGGGTCGGGTTCGACGTCCGGGTCGTGCCCGGCGCCTGCGGCACCGCGTTGCCAAACAGGTTGGCGACGTCGTCATTACAGTAGACGCCACCGGGCACCGGATTGCCGACGCTGCCGCGACACTGGTTGTAGGCGACGGGCCCCACAGGCTGCCCATCGATATAGACCGTCATGGACGACCCGTTGAGCGGGATCAGGATGTCGCCGGCGCCAGCTGTCGTGTTCACGTCCGGCGTCAGCGCCCATCCGAAGTTCGCGTAGAACCCTGACGTCGCACCGCCTTGCGCGGGCGTGTCAATCGATCCGAACGGCTTCGAAATCGAATCGTTCGCCATCGAGAACCCGGTTGGTGTGTTGTTGGTGGGCGAGCGCCCGAGCAGCGTCTGCGTCCCCTGGGTGTCGGTGGCGATCGCGTACAGCGTCAACGCGCCCTGTCCGCCGAACGCGGCCTGATTCGGGACGTGCGGCAACATGTTTGTGAGCAGCAAATACCCCCAACCCGCCTGATTCGCTTGCGGGTAGGTCGGGTACGCCGCTTCGACATCGGGCCGTGCTCCAGGGACAAATGCCGCGTCACCAATAAACACCACGTTGTTGCCCAGACGCATCGTGCAGTTCGCCTGCACGTCGAACGTCAGGCAGTTGCGATAGATCTTCACGCTGGACAGCCCCATGTCATCGAGCGCCCAGCCCGTGACACCAATCGCCCCCTGAATCCCACTGGCGCCCTGCGAAGGCGTGTCCACCTGGCCAAAGGGCGGCGCACTCGTCGTCGAGGGTGGAATGATCTGGATATCCACTTGAATGAACTGCGCAGCAGTGGATGTCGACCCCGGGAACACCGGACTCACGCGCAGGACCACGCCCAGGTTGGTGCCGGCTGTGGAGAGGGGTAGTGTGGGTGAATCTTTCAGCTGAATCGTAAACGAACCCGACCCCGTCCCACTTGCTTGCACCAGTTGGATGTAATCGAGCGTGTTCGTGCACATGGTCGGGCTGGCAGGGTCGTAGTTCTGGCAGACGTCCACGACCCAGGCCACTGCCGACGACCCGCCGACCTGCGTCACGTTGATCGTCTGCGGCGGTGTCTTGAACGACAAGTTTGGCGGGACAAGAGCCCCGGTGTGCCGCCCAGTCATGTTGATGGTGGTTTGATCCACGTACAGGCGCGGCGCCGGTGTGTTCGTCGCTGACGGGTCGTATACGACGGGCCACTGCGAGAAGTTGAAGACGGTCGGCGTGGAATCGCCAGGGGTGATCAAGCCCGCGCAGATGAAATACAGCGCCCCTGACGTCATCCCCGACGTCGGCATGAACCAGGTGAAGGCACCGCTCGCCAGGGTCGGGTGGGTGCTGCTATTGGTCAACGCCACGGCGCCCACGCCCGTCGCCGCGCAGTTGTTGGTCACCGGTGTCATCGGAGACGCGTTGCCCGCCCCAGGCGACGTCTCGGGCGTGGTCGGCACGGCAAACAGCGCCACCTTCCAGCTGGCGGCGGACTCCCCGCTGGGATTCACTGCCGGCATGGTGGACGTCCATGAAATACCGAACGTATCGGTGGTCTTTTCGTGAGCGGCCAGCCTCACTGACGACACCCAGAACTCAGTCGACGGGGTGAACTCATGGAAGTCGATGCGGAAGTTGTCGATGCCGACCCGGTTGAAGGGCGCTACGCGGGCCGTGGCACATGACCCGGGGGAAGTCGCACATTTCACGGCCGTGTTCTGCCACCCGGTCCGTGACGGGCTGGTGGCGGCGCCGGGATCGGTTTCGTGCGGCACCTTGACGCGATCGGCCAGGTCCACCTGAATGCGATCCAATGTGTACCGAGTCGAGAAGGAGTCCTGATTCTTGGTGGCGTCCACTTTCATGTGACGCAGAACGAAGTCCTCGCTGACGTTTTCGGCATCCGCCACAATGCTTGGGGGCCCTGTCGTGTTCCAGGTTTCACCCGCGATATGCCACACCAGCCGGGCAATCGATCCGTTCAGGATGTCGCGCTCGTGATTGACGCCCATGTCGAACGTGACCAGGCGATAGCGCGACGCATCGATGCGCGTGTGCAACCCGCGCTTGTCCGATCGAATGAGGTAACTCTGAGGGTCAACCGTGCCAATGGCCTTGAAGACCGGCTTGGTGCCGATATTGGTCGCGTTCGGCAGCTCCAGCGGAAGCGTCGTGTAGCTGCCGCCCGTGATGGACTGGTTGACGTCGATGTCGGAGGCGGACGTAAAGTCCCAGGGGTTGTTGAGTTCGACCGTCGCAAAATCGTCGCTCGAGCCCAGTGGGTTCGGCGACGTGAAGGTGAACTCCGGATAGTCTCGAACCACGTACCGGCCGGTCGAGCACGACCGAAGCTGGCGCGAGGCCGGCGAATCACCGTTGTTCGCCGTGAACTTGTCGCGCAGACCGATGTAGTACGTCCCGTTCGGCCAGGCTTCGGGGAAGAACTGGAACCCGGACGCCTGGGCATACGCAAGAACCGCGTAGTTGCCATTGGCCCCGCAATCGGCCTGGGTCGAAATGACGATGTCGTAGCTGCCGCCGCCGGTCCAGGTCAGCGTCTTGGCCGCCTCGGCGCCCGGTGCGACCAGGCGCACCCAATCCACGTCGATCTGCCCCATCACGGATGCGCCAAACACGGCCGGGTCGAACCGGATCGAATCCGCCTTCAGCGACGGCGTTGCGCCCCAGTTGATGCTGCTCGCATCCGTCGGGTCGTTGACGTTCTTCCAGCGTGCGAAGCCGGTACCAAGGGCCGCCAGGGCGGCCGTGCTCTTGAGCGGGATGGCATGGATCACATACCGCGCTCCCTCCATCGAACCGCATGGGGCATTGGAACCGTTGCAAGTGCCGAAGATCGGGGAGTACGGAATGCCAACCTGCGCGTTCCCACTGTTGACCATCGTCAACATGCCGCCGTTGAGGCGGCCTTCCGGGTTGGAGTAGGAACTGTAAATCGTGTCCCGGCTCCAGAACATCTGCATCACGGGCACAGAACCAATCTGGCCGAACGCAGGCGCCTTGATTTCATTGGCCACCCGCATCTTGACGTAGAGGTACGTATAGTTGTTGGTGTTGATCGGGTAATTCGAACCCACTTTGCCGATTTGCGCGGCCCCAGGCGTGAAGGGGTCCAACACGAAGAAGGACGGGTCGGACGTGCTGGGCGTGCCCTGAAACACGTCATTGCCCCACGTGTCGGTCGTGATTTTTTTGCCGGTCATATTTGACGTCGGCTGGTCGATCCCCCATGTAAAAAATCCGATGTCGGTCCGCTGCTTCATGTCCCAGGCATCGCGAAGTTCGTGCGTCGCGTATTCTTTCCAGGGACGGACGATCGTGACTGAATTGGGCGCTGGAGAGGATATGGACTGCGCAGCAGCCATAGCCGGACAGAGCGTCAAAAGTGCGCAGGGGACTGCACGCCGCAAGGTCATCGTGCAGGGGGATCGTGCATATCCCGTACCACCGAAACAGATCTGCGAGGAGTTGCCGAAACGGCCCGGATGTGGCCCGTGGTGTGCCTGCCTAGGCTGGCGGGGCCGGAAGGCCCCTCACCCACCGTTTCGTCTCGGTGATGGCCGCGTCGACGGCACCCGGACCGGTCGATTGGGGGGTCAAACGGGCAGCCACGGCTGCCTCGGGCGTGATGGCCTGAAACACGCCTTCCTCAAACAGTGGGTGGTACCGCTGCCAGTTTTGAAGGTCGAGCGACGAAAAATCGCGGCCGCTCTCGTACAGCTCCCGAACGATCTTCCCAGAGACCTCGTGGGCGGTCCGAAACGGCAGCCCGCGGCCCACGAGGTAGTCGGCCACCTCGGTCGCCAGAAGCAGCCCCGAGGCCGCCTGCCGCATCACCGCCGGGCGCGGGGTAAGTGTGCGCACCACCGCAGCACAGGTCATCAGGCAGCCTGCCAGGTCGTCCTCGGCGCCAAAGGCCAGTGCCTTGTCCTCCTGCAAATCCTTGTTATAGCCAAGGGGCAAACCCTTCATTGTCGCCAGCCAGCCGGCCAGCACGCCGATGGCGCGCCCCGCCTTCCCGCGGACCAACTCCATGGGATCCGGGTTCTTCTTCTGCGGCATGAGGCTTGAGCCGGTGGCTACCTCGTCGGCCAGTTCGAAGAAACCGAACTCTTCGCTGGTGAACAGGATGACGTCTTCGGCCAGCCGGCTCAGTCGCGTCATGCACATCGCGCACGCGTAGAGGAAACTCGCCACAAAGTCGCGGTCACCCGACGTGTCGATGCTGTTCAGCGTGACGCGGGAGAACCCGAGGGTGCGGGCCAGAAACTCGGTGTCGATGGGATAACTGGTGCCGGCAATGGCGCCCGACCCCAGCGGCATCAGGTCTGCCTCGCGGCGCGCGGTCTCACACCGGTCCCAGTCACGGCGAAGGGCGGCCACGTGCGAGAGCCAGACGTGCGCCACCAGGACGGGCTGGGCGCGCCGCAGGTGGGTGTACGAGGGCATGGTGGCCTGGCCCGATCGATCCGCCTGCGCGACCATGGCTTCAATCACCGACACGACGCCACCTTGCAGTGCGGGGATACGCCGACGCAGATAGAGGCGCAAGTCGACCGAGACCTGCTCGTTGCGCGAACGACCGGTGTGCAGCCGCTTGCCGGCCTCCCCGATACGTGCCACCAGTTCGCGCTCGACGAAGGCATGCACATCCTCGTCATCGGCCCGGTCCAGCATGGTCGGGTCGGCGTGCACGGCCGCGCGCACGGCGTCCAGGCCCGACACAATCGCGTTGGTGTCGGCCGGCGTGAGCACGCCGGCCTTCCCAAGCGCCTGCGCCCACGCACGGCTCCCGGTCAGGTCGTCGTCAATCAGCCGCTTGTCCACGCCCAGTGACTTGCCGAAGTCGAAGACCTCCGCATTCGGCGCGGAATCGAATCGCCCGCTCCACAAGTTCGACATCAGATGCTTACCTCCTCGATGTGGCACTCCCCCAGGTGACAGTGCAGCCGCACGGTGCCGCGCACGGCTGGCCACATGGCGGGCACCACGGCCGACAGCGCCTTCATCGCCTGATGCAGGACAACGGGGGCGGGCGCTTCTTCAACGATCCTCGGGCGAACGCCGGCCATCGCCGGGAAGTCGAGACGTCCGAGGCCATGAGAGCCTGCGATGGTTTCAAGACTGGGCAGCAGCTCGACCAATGGCATGGCCACGCCGTTGAGTGACACCGGGACACCGTTGGTGAACTCCAGGTCGAGCGTGGCAGGCGTCGTGGACCAGTCCGCGACCGGCCGCGTCAGAAGGTAGTCGGCCGGCGGCACTTCGGCCCACGGATCGCTCAGCAGATTGCCCGTCAGGGCGCGGCCCCACAGATTGCGAACGGCACTCAGGTGATCGACCGCTGACGGCAACGGAATGCCCCGGGCCCTGGCGTACTGCAGCACCTGCCCGCCAGAGAACTCCCAATCGCGGCACGGTGCCATCACCCTGAGCGCTCCTGCGGCGGCCAGCAACACATCGAGACCCGTGGAATCCGAGAGCGGCACGTGGCTGCCGTGGGCCACGATGGCCGTGCCCTCTATCGCGGCGACCTGCGCCAGGTACTTGGCCACCATGGGCCGCGCGAGCGCGGCCACCCGGGGGTCACCCACGCCGAGCGCCAGCGCGGGCGCCACGGCAGTGCGGGCGAACTCTTCGCGGACATCAAGGACATGGGCGCGCACGGCGCCGATCGCCAGCGCACGGTCGCGCACATCAGCCAGGTCCGTGCCCTGGCCCAGATCAAGCGTCACGGTCACGACGTCGGTCTGATATTGCTCCTCGAGCCACGCGACCGCGACCGACGACTCGAAGTCGCCGGCGTACGCCAGCAGAATGACATGCCCCGCCTGAGTCACCCTTTCACCACTCCGTTCCACCGCGCTTCAAGCGCACGCGCAGCGTCTTCGCCGCGCCCGATGATGAGAATGGTGTCGTCGCCGGCAATCGTGCCAACCACCTCGGCCGGCTTGACCCGATCAACCAGAATGGCCACGGCCTGCGCCTGCCCCGGATCCGTACGCACCACCACCAGGTTGCCAACTCGTTCAAGACCGCGGACGAGCGTGGCGACGGCGCGACGCAACTGCTCGTCGGTCGCCGGAGAACTGCGCTCGACGCCGGGCCGCACATACGCGCCGTCACCGGCGCGCTTGACCAGGCCCAGCTCCTTCAAATCCCGGGAGATCGTGGCCTGGGTGGCCTCGATTCCCTTGGCCACGAGGTGGCGACGCACTTCCTCCTGGGAGGCCACGGCCTCCTGATCCACGATGTCGAGAATCTGCGATTGCCTCCAAGACTTCATATTTATTCAGTCCGATGGTTAGTATACAGCTGATTTATGCACTCTAAACCAGCAATTACAGATTTATTTCTTGATCCTCTCTTGGATATACATGTATAGTTACGCTCTATTATGAATACCTATACAACTCCTGTTCGCGTGGCGATTGCCGGGGCTACCGGATATGCGGGCCAGGAATTGCTGAATCTGCTGGTGTGGCATCCCAAGGTCCATATCGTGGCCGCCATGTCGTCGAGCGCCGAGTCCGCGGCGCGGCCGTTGCCACGGCTCGCACGAACCTGGGACGGCAAAATCGAGCCGTTCGACCGTGGCCGCCTGGAGAAGGAAGCGACGTTTGTATTCCTGGCGATACCCGAGGCGGCTGCGGCGGAACTGGCACCGAAGCTGCTGGATGCCGGCGTGAAGGTCATCGACCTCTCTGGCGCCTTCCGCCTCCGCGACCAAGCGATGCGGGCGAAGTGGTACCCGGCGACCAACCTGATGCCCGAATCCGTCGCCTACGGGTTGGTCGAACACAACAGGGCCAGGATCAGGAACGCGTCGATGGTGGCGTGCCCGGGCTGTTACCCGACCGCCGCACTGCTGGCCCTCGTTCCCCTGATCAAGGCGGGACTGGTGGATACCTCCTGCGGCCTGATCATTGACGCCAAGTCGGGCATCTCGGGCGCCGGTCGCATGGCCAGCGACCGGACGCACTTCTCCGAGAATCACGGGTCGATGGCGGCCTATGGCGTGATGGGGCATCGTCACGTGGCTGAGATGGAACAGGAACTGGGCAGCGAAGTGACCTTCGTGCCGCATCTGGTGCCGCTCGATCGCGGCATTCTTGAGACCATTTACATCAAGACCCAGCCAGGCACCACGAACGAAGCCATCGCCGAGAGCCTGGGAAGCGCCTACAAGGACGAGCCGTTTGTGCGCCTGACCGAAGAAGCGCTGCCTGAGATCAAACATGTCACCGGCACGAACTTCTGCGACATCGGCTGGGTTCTTGATGAGGCCAGCAGGCGGCTGATCATCGTGGCGTGCCTCGACAATCTGGTGAAAGGCGCGGCGGGACAGGCCGTGCAGAACTTCAATGTCATGTGCGGGTTTGATGAGCGGATGGGACTGCGATGAGCGGACCTCTGGTGCTCAAGCTCGGCGGCGAACTCATCGAAACCGCTGCCGCGCGGGCCGCGTTCGCACAGATGGCTCTGGCGCTGCAGTCGAGGCGGCCGCTGGTCGTCGTGCATGGTGGCGGTCGCGCCATCGATGCGGAGTTGGAGCGTCGCGGAATTGCCCCAAACAAAGTGGACGGCATCCGGCTGACCGACGCGCCCACACTCGAAGCCGTGGTGGCCGTACTCGCCGGCACGGCCAACACCGACCTGGTCGCGGCCCTGGTGATGGCAGGCGTGCGAGCGGTGGGACTGACCGGAGTGGACGCCGGCATGGCCGAGTCCCCTCGGGCGCTCCCGATGACCTCCACGAGCGGCGCGGCGGTTGACCTGGGGCTGGTCGGCGATCCCGACGATGTGGATCTGTCGCTGTTGGAGTTGCTGATGACTCAGGGATACGTACCGGTGGTCGCGAGCCTGGGCATTGAGTCGGGCCCCTCGGGCGCGGGCATTCTGAACGTCAACGCCGATGTCATGGCGTGTCGCCTGGCGGCCGCGCTCGGCGCAGAGCTCATCATGGCCGGCACCACGGCAGGACTGCTCGACCCGACGGGCGCGCTCATCCCTGCGGTGACGACCCAGGGCATGGCTGCGTTGATTGAAGACGGCACCGCCACGGCGGGCATGGTGGCCAAGCTCAGGGCGTGCCGCGCGGCACTCGAAGACGGCGTGCCGAGTGTGCGCCTGGTGGACGGACGAGATTTTGGCCCCGGCGTGAATCCGGCGGCGTTGCCGGGCACGACCCTGACGCAACACGCGGTGAACGAAGCCGCACAGATAGTGGGACAGCGATGAACACATCGTCGACTCTGGCGTCTTCGGTTCAGGAACTGGAAGCCCTTCACATCCTGCAGGTGTACCGCCGCACGCCGATCGTGTTCGAGCGCGGCGAGGGTGCGCACCTGTTCACCGCCGAGGGCCGCAAGTACCTCGACTTTATCTCGGGCGTTGGCGTGGCCGCGCTCGGCCACGGCCATACGGGCCTGGCCGACGCCATCAGCGCTCAGGCGCGTACGCTCCTCCACACGTCGAACCTGTTCTACCACCCACTGCAGGCCGAGGTCGCGACGATCCTGGCAGCGCGCACGGGGCTTGACCGCGCGTTCTTCTGCAACAGCGGCGCGGAGGCGGTGGAAACCTGCCTGAAGTTTGCCCGACGCCACTGGTTCTCGCAGGGTCTCACGACCCGCACGAAGTACGTGGCGTTCACACACGCATTCCACGGGCGCACCATGGGTGCGTTGTCGGTAACCTGGGACGAGCACTACCGCGCGCCGTTCGCACCACTCATTCCGAACGTGGTGTTTGCGGATCCGAATGACGTGGCTGGTTTCGACGCGCTCGTGGACGACACCACCGCGGCCATCATCGTCGAACCGATTCAGGGGGAAGGCGGCGTTCGGCCGGTTCCTGCGGCAATGGCGGCCGCCATTGAAGCCGCGTGCGCGCGCACGGGCGCGTTGCTCATCGCCGATGAAGTGCAGAGTGGCTCTGGACGGACGGGACCGTTCCTGTACAGCCAGACGCTGGGCCTGACCCCGGATCTGATCGCGTTGGGCAAGGCGCTTGGAGCCGGGGTACCGGTGGGCGTGGCGATGTTCTCGAACGCGGTGGCGGCCGCCGCGACGCCTGGCGATCACGGCAGCACGTATGGTGGCAACCTGCTGGCGTGCCGCGCGGCGCTGGTCTTCCTCGAGGCGCTGGCCTCGCCGGCGTTGACCGAGTCACGGGCCGCGGCGTCGGAACGTCTGTTCTCGGGCCTGCGCGAGATGCAGCGCCGCCTTCCGATCATTCGAGATGTCCGCGGCGCCGGGCTGATGGTGGGCGTGGACCTGACCTGCGACGCCGCGCCCGTCGTCGCTGCGGCATTCGAGCGCGGTTTGCTGATCAACCGCACCAGCACCACCGTGGTGAGGCTCCTGCCGCCGTACATCATCACGACGGCCGATGTGGATGCGGCATTGCCGCTGCTTGAAGACGCCATTGTGGCGGGAGGAACTGTACAGTGACCGATTTGATCATCCGGCCCGCAACCGCTGCGGACGCCGAGGCGATTCACACGCTGGTGACGGACCATCTCGACGAGGGCCGCCTGTTGCCCCGTGAGCTGGCGGAGCTTCGCGTGCATGCCGATCGATTCATGGTCTGTGACGTGGCCGGACGGATTGCGGCCTGCGCTGAACTGGCGCCGCTCTCACCCAAGGTGGCCGAGGTGCGGTCACTGGTCGTCTCGCGCGACTTCCGCGGCGCGGGCCTGGCACACCGTCTGGTGGGCGAACTGCGCACGCGGGCCAGAACCATCGGGTTCAACACGCTCACCGCGTTCGCCCATGATGCGCGGTTCTTCGTGCGGCAAGGCTTCTCGATCGTCCCGCACGTGTGGGTACCCGAAAAAATCATGACGGATTGCGTGGGTTGCCCATTTTTTCGCAAGTGCGAACAGTACGCCGTCGTGCTTCCACTTCAGACGCAGCAACTGTACCGACGCAGCAGTCCGCTGGTGACTGCTGAGCGCTCACGCGCGCGGGTGGCCTGATCGTGACCGCGCGTCTCATCGAAGGCGGCGTGACGACGCCGGCAGGTTTCACGGCGGCCGGCGTCTATTGCGGGATCAAGAAACCCAACGCCGTCACGCATCCGCTTGACCTGTGCCTGATCGCGTCCACTCAGGGGCCCGTGCCTGCGGCGGCGGTGTTCACCACGAACCTGGCCGTCGCTGCGCCCGTTGTCGTCTCGCGCGACCACCTCCAGCATGGCGGCGGCCGGTGCGCAGGAGTGGTCGTCAACAGCGGCTGCGCGAACGCGTGCACCGGGGACGCCGGCATGGCGGTGGCCAAACAGATGGCCGCCGCAGCGGCGGCGGCTCTGGCCTGTGACACCGACCATATGTTTGTGTCTTCCACCGGGGTGATCGGTGTGCCGCTGAACCTCGAGAAGGTCAAGGCCGGTATCACTGCCGCGAAGGCGGCTCTGTCGATCGACGGCGGCACTGACGCAACACGCGCGATCATGACGACCGATCCGTTTCCCAAGTCCTGTGCGGCCATGATCGACACGCCGAAAGGCCGGGTCACCGTCGGAGGCATGACCAAGGGCTCGGGGATGATCGAACCGCGGATGGCGACCATGCTCGGCTTCCTGACGACCGATGCCAGAGTCTCGACCGCCGTTCTGCAGACGGCCCTTCGCCGGGTCTGCGACGAGACATTCAACGCCATCACGGTGGATGGCGAATGCTCGACGAACGACTGCGTGCTGCTGATGGCGTCGGGCCTTTCAGGCGTGGAGATCACGGACCCGTCCGACCCCGCGCTGATGGAACCCCTGCGCGCCGTCGCGGGTCATCTGGCGCGGGAAATTGTGCGGGGCGGCGAGGGTGCGACCAAACTCGTCACCGTGCGTGTCACCGGAGCGGCGTCGTTGTCTGACGCGAGGCTTGCCGCCCGAACGATCTGCAACTCGCCGCTCGTCAAGACGGCCATTCACGGCGGCGATCCGAACTGGGGCCGCCTGATTGCCGCGGCCGGACGGTCTGGCGCGCAGTTCGTGCTCGACGCCGCCTCGGTCCGTATCGGCGATGTCGATTTATTTGTCCAGGGCGTGCCGTTTGATGAGCGTGCCTCGGCGGCTGCCACCGTGCTGGAACAGGAGCGCATGGTCATTACGGTGGACCTGGGCACGGGGGGAACCGACGAAGCCACGATGTGGACCTGCGACTTCAGCGAGGAATACGTCACGATCAACGCGGAGTACCGAACGTGACGCTCGGGTCCAAAGACTTCCTTTCCATCCTCAACCTCAGCCCAGAGGCTCTTGAAGGCGCGCTCGCCATGGCGGCGGTCTTCAAGACCGATCGGATGAATGGTCGTCCACACCTGCAGGTGCTGGATGGCCAGCACGTCGCGCTGCTCTTTGAAAAGCCCTCCCTCCGCACACATGCCGCCTTCACCATTGCGGTGCGTGAACTGGGTGGCGACGTGATCGAACCCTCGAGTGACGTGGCGTTTGGCGGACGGGAGTCGGCCAGTGACGTGGCCCGCAACCTCGAACGCTGGGTCCGCATCGTTGTGGTGCGCACCTTCGAACAGGCGCGGCTGGAGCGGTTTGCGGCCGCGTCAGACCGCATGCGGGTGATCAACGCCCTGACCGATGAAGAGCACCCGTGTCAGGCGCTGGCCGACATGCAGGCGCTCCTTGAGCGCTGGGGCACTGTGAAGGGGCGCACCGTCGCCTTTGTCGGCGACGGGAACAATGTGGCGGCGTCATTGGCACAGGCCTCTGTGATGCTCGGCATGCATGTGCGTCTGGCGACGCCGCCGGGATTCGAGCTCAATGCGGGGCTTGCAGAATCGGTCCACCGGGTCGCCCGCTTCGGTGCCATCTTCACGCAGGGTCATGACCCGGCGGCGGCGGTCACAGGCGTGGATGCCGTCTATACCGACGCCTGGGCCTCCATGGGCCAGGAAGACGACGCGCAGCGGCGCGTGGGCATCTTTCAGCCGTTCCAGGTCAATGCCGCGCTCATGGCGCAGGCCGGCCGCGATGCCCTGTTCATGCACTGCCTGCCGGCACACCGGGGTCATGAAGTGACCGACGAGGTGATCGACGCGCCCACGTCGATTGTCTTTGACCAGAGCGAAAACCGGCTGCACACACAGAAGGCGCTCCTCGCGATGATGTCGTCGCGGTAGGATGGCCTGCGCGTGACACCATGCGAATAGCGTTGGGCCTTCTCGCCGCCACGTGCGCCACACCACTGGCGATCGCCACGATGTTCGGGGCACTGTATTTCCTTCAGGTGGGCTGGTTCGGAGAGCAGCGCGGGGCGCTGGTGGTGGAGAGCATCACACTCTACGCGACGTTCTCGGCACCGGTGGCCTTTTTTGTGACGATTGCGGCCGGAGCGCCTCTGGCGCATCGGCTCGCGCACCTGGGACACACCCGCTTCTGGCGCCACGCAATGGCCGGGCTCATCCTGGGCGCCACGCCATTCATCTTGTTTGACGGCTACATCATCGGGACCAATCTCCTGCTCGATGTTCGTCCGGCCCCGGACATCAATAGCGTCAAGATGGCCCTGCGCTGGGCCGCACTCGGCGGCTGGTGCGGCCTCTGGTCGGCCGCCGCCTATTGGGTCGTGGTGATTCGGAAGAGTACGTAGCGCGGGTTGGGTCTCAAGCCCGCGTCAGCCAGCGCCCTTGAAACCCAGGGCGCTCTACGTAGGATCGACGCTCGGTACGTTACAGTTTCCCAGTTCTATTTCCATTGGAGGCACCCTTGGCACGTCGAGGCATTCACTCTTTCGTACTTGGACTGGCGCTGGTTGCGACATTCCTGATCCCCGCATCTGCAGCGCGGCTGGCGGGCCAGGCTCCGGTCCAGGCGCCAGCACCTTCGGTGGTCGCGATTCGTAACGCAACACTCATCACGGTGTCTCGAGGCACCATCAACAACGGCACCATCGTGATGCGCGACGGCAAGATCGCCGCCATCGGGGCGAACGTCCAGATCCCGGCCGGCGCAACGGTGGTGGATGGCACGGGCAAGTTCGTCACGCCCGGCCTCATCGATGCCCACTCGCACATCGGCAACGACGCCATCAACGAAGGCGCCACCGCCGTCAGCTCGATGACCGACATGGGCCAGGTGCTCAACCCGACGAACATCGCCATCCAGCGCGATCTGGCCGGCGGCCTGACAACGGCCAACATCCTGCACGGCAGCGCCAATCCTATTGGCGGCGGGTCGGTGACGATCAAGCTGCGCTGGGGCGTGGAGAAGGGTGATGACCTGATCTTCGAAGGATCCATGCCCGGCATCAAGTTCGCTCTCGGTGAAAACCCCAAGCGGCAGGGCGGCGGCGCCGGTGGCCTCCAGGGCGGCGGTCCGCCCCGATACCCCGCCACGCGACAGGGCGTGGAGTTTGTCATCCGCGACGCGTTCACGCGCGCGAAGAAGTATCAGAAAGACTGGGCAGCCTACACCGCTGCGCAGAAGGCCGGACAGATGATCATTCCGCCGCGCCGCGATCTGCAGCTCGACGCGCTCGTCGAAGTGCTTGATGGCAAGCGTCTGGTGCACTGCCACTCCTACCGCGCGGACGAGATCCTGATGATGATTCGCGTGGCCGACGAGATGGGCTTTAAGGTGGCCACCTTCCAGCACGTGCTCGAGGGCTACAAGGTGGCCAAAGAAATTGCGGCCCACGGTGCAGGCGCGTCCACGTTCTCTGACTGGTGGGGCTACAAGATCGAAGCGGAAGACGCCATTCCAGGCAACGCGGGCCTCATGACCCACAAGGGCGTGACTGTGTCGATCAACTCGGACAGCGCGGAACACGCGCGCCGCCTGAACACGGAAGCCGCCAAGTCCGTGCGCTGGGGTGACGTCAGTGACGACCAGGCCATCGCGATGGTCACCATGAATCCTGCGCGCCAGCTTCGCATCGACAACCGCGTCGGCTCTCTTGATGTGGGCAAGGACGCGGACGTGGTGCTCTGGAACAACCATCCCCTCAGCACGTTCGCCATCGTTGACCAGACCTACATCGACGGCAAGGTGTACTACGACCGCGTGGCGGACCTCGCGCGGGCAGCCGATGTGGAGAAGCAGCGCGCGGCCATGGGTGGCCGCGCGGGCGGCGCCGCCGCTGCCCCGGCCGTGACGGCGAACCTCTTCAACATCACACCGGAAGCCGGCAAGGTGGCGTACAACGCGAACGGCGGCACCTGGGCCATCACGAACGCACGCATCCACCCGGTGTCTGGCCCGGTCATTCCCAAGGGCACCATCGTCATCAAGGGCAACCTGATTCAGGCCGTGGGCGCCAACGTGAGCGCCCCTTCGGGCGCCCGTGTGGTGGACGCCAAAGGCGGCAATGTGTATCCGGGCTTCATCGACGCGCAGACAGACCTCGGGCTCAACGAGCCAGGCGTCCGGAGCTTCGACGATGTGAATGAGATGCTGCCGTTCAATCAGATGCTGCGCACGCGAGTGGCGTATCAGTCGGATAGCGACGCGATTGCTGTGGCGCGCACCGAAGGCATCACGTCTGCGGGCATCTTCCCTGGCGGTGGCATCATCGGCGGTGAGGTGCCCCTCATGAACCTCGACGGCTGGACATGGGAAGAAAACGTCGTGCGACCCGCAGCGGGGCTGGCGTTTTCGTTCCCGGGCGGTGGTGGCGGAGGACGAGGCGGCGGCTTCCCGGCTGGCGGGCGCGCGGCCGGTGCCGGCGGCAATTCGGGCCTGCGCGAACTCGAGGCGTTGCTGGCGCAGGCGAAGGTCTACGGGACCAACCCGGCGCGCGACAAGAACTGGAACCTCGAACCGTTCCTGCCCATCCTCAACAAGCAGCAGGCGTTTTACATCAGCGCCGGCAGCGAAGCCGCGATCACGCAGGCGATTGCGTGGGCGCAGCGTCAGAACGTGAACATCGTCATCCGCACGAATCCGGCAACAGCTGTGACCAGCGCGGCGGCACTCAAAGCCGCAAGCGTGCCGGTGATCATCAGCACGGTGCTGACTCTGCCGCAGGGCGATGACACCTTCCACGCGGCCACGTATCAGGCTGCGGGCGAACTGGAAAAAGCCGGCGTGACGTTTGCGTTCTCGAGCGGCGGGTTTGAAACCGTTCGGCTCATTCCGTTTCAGGCCGCGATGTCGGTGGCGTGGGGGCTCAGCAAGGAGCGCGCATTGCGGGCGATGACGCTGGATGCCGCGAAGATCTTCGGCGCCGACGCCCTGGTCGGCAGCATTGAGCCCGGCAAAGTGGCCAACCTGGTGGTGACCAACGGCGACGCGATGGAAATCCGGTCGCGTGTGCTGCACGTGGTCATTGCCGGCAAGGACGTGCTGCTGCAGAACAAGCAGACGGAACTATTCAACCGTTACATGGGTCGTCAGTAGGAGGAATCGTCACATGCGAAACCTGAGAATACTCGTCATTCAGGGCGCTGCGATCCTCGTCGCGACGCTCACGTTCACTCTGACGGGGGGCGCGGCGCCAGCCGGCCTCACGTACGCCATCACGGGCGCGACAATCGTCACGGTCTCCGGGGCGGTGATTGACAACGGCTCCGTCGTGATGCGCGATGGCGTCATCCAGGCGGTGGGTGCCGGCATCACCATTCCGGCTGATGCCATCGTCACCGATGGCGCCGGACTCACGGTGTATCCGGGTCTCATCGACATGGCCAGCGCCGCGCCGCTCGAAGCAGCGGCGCCGGCGGGCCAGGATCCCGCGGCCGGACGCGGCGGTGGCCGGGGCGGCGGAGGCGGCACCCCGTTCGCCACGCTCGAAGAAGCCGACCGTGCGAAGCGCGCGGCCATTCTGCGCCCCGACTACCAGGCCGCAGAAAACCTGGTCGAAGCAAGCGACGCGCTGAGCCAGATGGCTCAGGTGGGCATCACAAGCGTCCTGGCGGTGCCCTCGCAAGGCATCTTCAAGGGCCAGAGCGCGCTGGTCAACACCATGTACCCGCCCGAGGATCCGCAGATCAGCACGATTGCGGACTACCGCCGCGGCCTGGCCGTGGTGAAGGCGCCTGTCGCCCAGCACGTAAACATTGGTGGTCGTGGCGGCGGCACGGGTTACCCGAACTCGCTCCTTGGTACGATCGCGTTCACGCGCCAGGGGTTCCTGGACGCGCAATGGCAGCGTGATGCCACGGCGATTTACGAGAAGACCGGCGCTCGCGGGCCGCGACCGCTGGTGGAGCCGTCGCTCGATGCGCTCAAGCCGGCGCTGTCGAGGCAGATGCCGGTGGCGTTTGACGCGAATGAAGGCCGCGAGATCGACCGTTCGCTCCTGATGGCGCGTGACTTCGGCCTCGACCCGATCATCGTCGGCGGGTCGGGTGCCGCGAGCCGCATTGCAGATTTGCAGAAGGCGAAGGCCCGGGTGATCTACGG
>ENA-ORBV01003596-ORBV01003596.1-microbial-mat-metagenome-genome-assembly--contig:-NODE-3596-length-30824-cov-4.427261_pt1 | contig 30824 bp, 30 predicted proteins | sample MGYA00237777_ERZ505514 | MGnify/ENA primary metagenome ERZ505514 (study PRJEB26160, sample SAMN06269048) | microbial mat metagenome | isolation source: Oligotrophic lake microbial mat | place... | reverse complement strand
ATCCTTGTTTCATGCGTCCCAACTTCCGCCAACCTCCATTCAGAGGCGTTCACGAATCATTTCTTTTTCTTGCTCGTTTCCTTCCGAATCGTGCCGATCTTTTTGTCGGAGCGAGTGTCGCGACCGGTCTTCGGGTCTCGGATCGTACCGGCGGGTAACCCGTGTTTCTTTTCGTGGCTACCGACCGTCTGATCGCTTCGATCTTGCTTTGCCATGCGGTAAACTCCCATATGGTTCGCACCACTTTTTACCAGCGATTCTTCGGTTTCCGGCGCGGCAAGAAACCCATCGCCGTGGTGGCCTCGAAAAAGGTCGCCCCCAGCCGCTCGACGGTGGGCGTCCACCGAGCCAACCACTCGGCAATCACCTCATCCGGAAGGACGCGCCCATCGACGATGAACCGCTCGCGGAAATCGACGAGATGCGGCGAGGTGTAGATGCCGACCCTGAGGCCGCGTGCCCGCAACGCGCCTTCGAGAAGGGCACAGGTACTCCCCTTCCCGTTCGTCCCGGCAACGTGCAGAACACGCAGCCGTCGATGCGGGTCGCCAAGCTCGCCGAGCAATGCTTCAACGCGCTCCAGCCCGAGCTTCCACACACCGGTGGTGCGAGCGAACAGCGCGTTGAGCGCGGCGTGATAGGGGGAGGGGTTCAAGACCGGTGCGTTCAGAGGACGATAGAGGCTGGAGAATGGAAGTCGCGAGGCCGTACGGCCTCGCTCCCTTCATCCTTCAGCCGCGATCCTTAGGTACTCGCCCACCCAATGGCCGCCGGCGTGCCACTCATGTGCCGCAAGAGCTGCCCCACCGTGCGCTTCAACTGATGTCGGTGGACGACCCCGTCCACCATCCCGTGCGTCAGCAGGAACTCCGCCGTCTGGAACCCCTCCGGCAGATCCTGCCCCAGCGTCTGCTTGATCACGCGCGGGCCCGCGAAGCCAATGACCGCACCCGGCTCGGCGAGAATCGCATCGCCAAGCATCGCGTAGCTCGCGCTGACGCCGCCGGTGGTCGGGTTGGTCAGAATCGAGACATAGGGAATCCGGCGCTCGGCCAGCTGCGCCAGCATCGCCGAGGTCTTCGCCATCTGCATGAGCGAGAGCACCCCCTCCTGCATGCGCGCGCCGCCGGACGCGGAGATCAGGATCAGCGGCCACTTCTTCTCGAGCGAGCGCTGACCGAGACGGGCGATCTTCTCGCCCACGACGGAGCCCATCGAGCCGCCCATGAAGGCGAAGTCCATGACGCCGAGGTGCACGGGCATCTGGTCCATCATGCCGGAGACCGTCAGAATGGCGTCGTGCTCGCCGGCATTGGTGAGGGCCTTCTTCAGGCGCCCAGGATACTCGGGGAAGCCGAGCGGATCGACGGAGGCGAGTTCGACATCCTTCTCGTCGATCGTCCCTTCGTCGAGCAGGATGCGAACGTACTCGTGCGCCCGAATGCGACGGTGATAGTCACAGGAGGGGCACACGTTCGAGTTCCGCACGAACTTGTCGCGGATGTCCGTGTGATCGCAGGCCTCGCACTTCTCCCACGCATCAACGGGAATCTCGAGACGCTGCTCGCGCGGGGGGCGGGGCTTCTTGTCTTTCTTGAACCAGGCCATGGGCGAAAGTTGCGCTCTCGTGACCTAAATCACTAGCCCATCGGCCTTTCCGCGCCCTTCGGCCGAGATCAGGACCAGGATCCCGACACTGAGCCAGCAGGCCATCATGAACGACCCCCCATACGAGAAGAACGGGAGGGGGATGCCGGTGATGGGCATGAGCCCGATCGTCATGCCGACGTTCACGAGGATATGGGTCAGGAGGGCAGCCGTCAGCCCGAAGGCGGAGAGCGAGGCGAAGGGGCTCGAGGCGCGGCCGGCGATGCGGACGGTGCGGAGCAGGAAGACACAGAAGAAGGCAAGCACGACGCTCACGCCGATGAAGCCGAACTCCTCCCCGACCACCGCGTAGATGAAGTCGGTGTGCTGCTCCGGAAGAAAGGCGAGCCGCTTCTGTGATCCATCGGTGAAGCCCTTCCCGGCGAACCCACCCGAACCGATCGCCACCTGTGACTGGATCAGGTGATAGCCCGAGGCCCGCGGGTCACTCGACGGATCGAGGAAGACCAGCAGGCGACGCTGCTGGTACGGATTGAGCTTGTCCCAGAGCAATGGTGCGGCAACACCCATGAAGAGATTCGCCGCAATGAGCACGCTCGCTTCGATCCACTCAGGTCGCTTCCACGCCACGAGCCCCAAGAGGAGAAAGAACCAGGCTCCCCACACACCGGTGCTGAAGGCCAGCACGAGCGAGACCCCGGGACTCGCCGTCATGAGCAACAGCGGCCACGACACGCCACTCCAGAAGAGCATCGCGAAATAGATGCCAATGAACACGAGCCCCGTGCCCAGATCGGGCTGCGCCATGATCAGCAGCCACGGGACGCCGACAATCAGCGTCGGGCGCCAGAGCCCGAAGAGCGTCGTCGCCGCCACGCGCTGCGCCGAGAGCACGCGCGCCAGCATCAACACGACCGCGACCTTGGCGAACTCCGACGGTTGCCCGATGCGCACCCCGCCGATCGCGAGCCACGACTTCGTACTGGCCGCCGTCCCCGCGCCCTGCCCGATGAACAAGAGCAGCACGAGCAGGAACGTCGCCGCGAGGTACACGGGCAGCGCGCCGAACTCCAGCAGCCGCACCGAGCTGCGCGACATCGTCCACGCGATCCCAACGCCGATCACGGCCCACATGATCTGCGTCTTCCAGAGATTCGCCACGAAGTTCGGGGCGTCCGTCTGGCCGGCGGAGTAGACCATCGCGATCCCGAAGCTCGTGAGCAGCGCGGCCAACGCCACGAGCGGCCAATCGGTCGGGACGAATTGCTGTCTCACTCGCCTCCCGTGGCCGGTCCGGCAATCACATTGGTCTTGAGGTAATACTCGAAGATGCGCGAGGCCATCCGTGCCGCGCGCGATCCGCTGCCGCCGAACTCAAGCATCAACGCGATCACGATCTTCGGATTCTCCGCCGGCGCGTAGCCCACGAACCAAGCATGGTCGCGCACCGCATCCTGCGCATTCTGTGCCGTCCCTGTCTTGCCGGCAATCGCGATCCCCTGCAGGCGCGAGCCCGCCGCCGTGCCGCGTCCCACCACATTGGTGAGCGCCAGCTGCAATGCCTTCAACTCGTCCGGCGTGATGTTGAACAGGCGCGTGCGCTCGGTCTCTCCACGCACCACTTCGGGACGCGCCGCTTCGCCGTCGGTCGCAAGGGCCGTGTAGAAGCGCGCCATGTTCACGACCGTCTGCGAGTTCTCGCCCTGCCCGATCGACAGGTTCAGCGTCACCGCGTTGGACCACCCACGCGCCCCGAACTTCTTGTCGTAGTACGCGCGCGCGGGATCCGTGGGGAACAACGGCCGCACTTCCGCCGGCAGGTCGATCCCCGAGCGATCGGCGGACCCGAGCCGGATCCCACCGGCGATCAACTCCTGCAGCCCGATCTTCAACCCCAGCTGATAGAAATACGTGTCGCATGACCCTTCAATCGCCGTCGCCAACGTCGTGTGTCCATGCCCGTCGCGCTTCCAGCACCGGAACGGACGATTCCCGAACTGGAACTTGCCCGTGCACGGCACGGGCATCTGATCGTCGATCTTCACCAACCCGCGTTCCATCGCGATGATCGCCGTCTGCAACTTCCAGATCGAGCCGGGAGGATACGTCCCCTTGATCGCCTTGTTGTAGAGCGGTCGTCGCGGATCGGACTGCAGTTCATTCCAATAGTCGCGCGGAATCCCACCAATGAACTCGTTGGGGTCGAAACTCGGCGCGCTGTGCAGCGCCAGCACTTCCCCCGAACGCGGCTCCATCGCGACCACGCCGCCGACCAGGCTGTCGGCAAAGAGATTCGCAACGAAGCGTTGCAGATCCAGATCGATGTTCGTATAGAGCGCCGCCGGCGCCTCGGCCTGCAGATCGGGACGTGCCTGATCACGCACGATGCGCCCGCGTGCGTCCACTTCCGCATAGCGCGCCCCTTCGCGCCCGCGGAGACGCGCTTCGTATTGCCGTTCGATGCCGTCGCGCCCCACTTGCTGCCCGGGCTTGTAGTCGGCGTACTGCGCCAATTCCAACTCGCGCTCGTTGATCTCTCCCGTGTACCCCACGAGGGCCGCGACGGCGGGCCCATCGGGATAGTGCCGCTTCGGCGCCGACTGAATGATCAACCCAGGGAACTCGACCCGCCGTTCTTCGAGGACGCTCACGAGTTCGAATGGCGCATCGGGAAACAGCACGGTCGGACGCGTCGGCTCGCGGCGGAAGCGACGCACCGCCGCACCCACTTGCTCCGGCGCCACCGGCACGACCTTCCCGATACGTTGCATCACCACGCGTAACGAATCCTCATTGCGCACCAGCACGGAGATGGAATACCCGGGCAGATTCTCGGCGATCACCTTCCCCGTGCGATCGTAGATCACCCCGCGCGGTGCCGGCAACGGCAGCTCGCGCAGTCGATTCTCCTCGGAGGCGAGATGATATCGCGCCCCCTGCAGCACCTGCGTGCGGAAGAACGACCCGCCGAGAAAGAGGAAGATCAGGAAGAGCAACGCCGAGGCGACGCGGGCGCGCTCCTGCACCGCATTCGGATGGAAGCTCATGGCCCGCTCACCGGAAACGCTGCTCGTCGATCGCCGGGCGCACCATCGCCATCACCACGACCCCAACGACGGCCGTCGCCAGCGCGGAGAGCGGCGTCCACGCCAAGAGTTGCCAGAGCAACGCCGAGCCGCGGAGTCGTCCCTCGACAATCGTCGCGAGGACATCGAAGAGCACTTTCCCCCCGAACACGAAGATCGCATTCAGTCCGAGATCATCGGTGAAGAACGCCGCCTTCAGACGCGACGCGGCGAACGCCGTGATGGTCATGGCCAATGCCGCCGCGCCCAGCGCCTCAGGATTCAGCGCATCGAGCACGAGGCCGAACAGGAGTCCCACGACCGCCGCGACGCCAGGGCGCACGCGCACCGCCACCAGCAGCACCCCGATCACGAGGAAGTCCACCCCCGCGCGCCAATCGAGCAACGGCCGCAGCGTGAAGTGCAGCGCCACGAGGACCAGGAGGACGAATCCGACCACAAGCGTGCGCGAACGATTCATGGGATCGAATCCGGCGCAACAGCGGGAACGCCTATCGGCGCAACAGCCGGCACCACCCTCGGCGTCGCCTTCGCCACACTATCCGCGGCCGCCTTCGCACGAAGCTCGGCGATACTGTCGGCCGCCGCGCGCACCCGTTGCATCGCCGCCTCCGCTTGCGGGCGCCACACACTCTCCACGCCGGTCGTCGCGCGATTCGGCGCGAGGATCATCACCGAGGCGATGTCCGAGGGGCGCACCGCCGGACGCATCACATAGCTCCGCGCCCATCCCCGTCCCGTCCGCAACTCACGCAACACCGTCCCGATCAACACACCGCGCGGGAAGACGCCTCCAAGCCCCGAACTCACCACGGGAGTCCCCGCGCGCAGCACGGCGCGATACGGCACCCCATGCAGTTCGAGCAGCCAGTCCTCCACGCCATCCCCGCGATGTGCCGTCACAATGCCGAAGGCGCTCCCATCGAGCGTCGTCGCGCTCACACGGAAATCGGGGTGCGGCCAGATGATGGCGATACTGGTGCTCGCGTCGATGTGCTCGACCATCCCGACGAGCCCATCGGCGGCGACCACCGCACTCAAGCGCGCGACTCCCTGCGCTCGGCCGGCGGAAAGCAGCAACGTATGCGCTGCGCCATCCGTGCCACTCACCAGGGCTTCCGCTGGCGTGTATCCCCACTCGAGTGCGCGGCCGAGCCCGAGGAGATCGCGTAAGCGCGCGTTCTCTGCCTCTACGGCGCCAAGTCGCAGTGAGCGCGCCAGCACGCTGTCTCTCACTTGCTGCAGCGAATCGTTCACCGCGAACGCGCGCCCCGCCACCACCGCCCGTTCCTGCATCGCGACGAGTGGGCTGATCACGTTGCCGCGTATGACCCCGGCCACGCGATTGCGCGGCGCAACGGGGAGAATCAACAGCACGATGGCGATGACCACACACGCCGCGGCGACGAGCGTGTCGACGCCGGAATCCGCTCGAGCAGCACCGCGCCGCACGGCTAGCGCGGCCTCAGGTGCTCAACACCGACCAGTACTTCGCCTCGTCGTCGAGGATACGCCCGCACCCGCGCACCACGCAGGTCAGCGGATCCTCGTCCACGTGGATCGGCAATCCCGTCTCCTGCATCAACAGCACATCGAGGTTCCGGATCAGCGCCCCGCCGCCCGTCATGACGATGCCGCGATCCACGATGTCCGACGCGAGCTCCGGCGGCGTGATCTCCAGCGCGCGACGCACGGCATTCACGATCTGCTGGATCGGCTCCTGACAGGCTTCACGGATCTCGGCGGAATGCACACGCACCGTTTTCGGAATGCCGGAGACAAGATCGCGTCCCTTCACTTCCATCTCGCGCTCTTCGCCGAGCGGCGCCGCGCTGCCGATCTGGATCTTGATCTGCTCGGCCGTCGGCTCCCCGATCAGCAGGTTGTAGCTCTTCCGCATGAACTGCACGATGCTCGCATCGAGTTCATCGCCACCGGTGCGAATGGAGGTGTCGGAGACAATGCCGCTCAGCGCGATCACCGCGATCTCCGTCGTGCCACCACCGATATCGATCACCATGTTGCCCGTCGGCGTCTCCACCGGCAGCCCCACCCCGATCGCGGCCGCCATCGGCTCTGCGACCATGAAGACTTCCTTGGCGCCGGCACCGAGAGCAGAGTCACGCACCGCGCGCTTCTCCACCTCGGTGATACCCGAGGGGACGCACACGATGACGCGCGGCTTCACCTTGAACACATGATTCTTGATGATCAACTCAAGAAAGAAGCGCAGCATCTTCTCGGTCACATCGAAGTCGGCGATCACGCCGTCCTTCATCGGGCGCACCGCAATCACGCCTTCAGGCGTGCGGCCCAACATGCGCTTCGCTTCGAGTCCGACACCCTTGATGCGCTTCGTCTCGCGATCAATCGCCACCACGGAAGGCTCGTTCAGCACGATGCCTTCTCCCTTCACGTAGATGAGCGTGTTCGCCGTGCCAAGATCCACCGCAATGGAGTTCGCGGGAAAGAAACCACCACTGGGGAAGAACGGCCACTTCATCGGATAGAAATCTCGTGCGCCCGAGGGGTGAGATTGAACTGCGGGCGGATCAGGGGCAACGCCTTGATAATACTCAAGTTACAGCGATGGGGCTACGGTTCTGGAGGACGGAGGAGGACGGGTGAAAGAAAGGGCGCCCCAGCTTCCCGGAGCGCCCCTCTTTCCGCCGTCATTCTCCAGCCGTCTTCACTTGATGAACTTCGATGCCTCGTGGTACTCCATCCCAAAGGCCTCCGCCACGCCCTGGTACGTCACCTTCCCGTCCACCACATTCAGCCCCTTCAGCAGTGCCGGATCCTCACGGAGCGCCTGCTTCCAGCCCTTGTTCGCCAGCTTGAGGGCATACGGGAGCGTCGCGTTGGTCAGGGCCAGCGTTGAGGTGCGCGGCACCCCGCCCGGCATATTGGCTACGCCGTAATGGATGATCCCATCCACCGTGTAGACCGGGTTCTCGTGGGTCGTCGCCTTGATCGTCTCCACGCAACCGCCCTGGTCGATCGCCACGTCCACAATCACCGCGCCGGGGCGCATGATCTTGAGGTCTTCGCGACGGATCAGCTTCGGAGCCTTGGCGCCCGGCAGGAGCACGCCACCGATCACCAGGTCGGCCGTCGAGATCGCCTCGAGGATGTTCTGGCGGTTGGAGTAGATGAGCTGGACATTCGCCGGCATCACGTCGCTCAGGTAGCGCAGGCGCGGGAGCGAGGTGTCGAGAATGATCACCTTGGCCCCCATTCCCGCCGCCATCTTGGCCGCGTTCACGCCCACAATACCGCCGCCCAGGATCACGACCTTGGCCGGCACCACGCCCGGGACGCCGCCGAGCAGCACGCCACGCCCGCCGTAGAGCTTCTCGAGGTACTTGGCGCCTTCCTGCACCGCCATGCGGCCGGCCACCTCGGACATCGGAATGAGCAGCGGCAGATCGCGGTTCGCGAGCTCCACCGTCTCGTACGCAATACACGTCGCGCCGGACTCCATGTGCGCCTTCGTCAGCTCTTCATCGGCCGCGAAATGGAAGTACGTGAAGATCGTCTGCCCCTTCTTCATACGCGGCCACTCGACCTTGATCGGCTCCTTCACCTTGATGATCATCTCGGCTGCCGCCCACACTTCGTCGGCCGTCTTGAGGATCGTCGCGCCGACCCCCGTGTACAGCGCGTCGTCGAAGCCGCTGCCGAGTCCGGCACCCTGCTCCACGTACACCGTGTGCCCCGCGGCCACGAGCGCCTCGGCGCCGGCCGGGACGAGCGAGATGCGATTCTCGTTCGTTTTGATTTCCTTCGGGATTCCGATTTTCATTCTCAGGCGGATTTAGGTAGTAGGATGAAGGATGAAAGATGAACAGCCCGGCGGTGAGTGGAGGGGAAGGATCCTTCGGCCTTCATCCTCGATCCAACGACCTCAGGCCGGCCCAAGGCGAACGACCGTCTGCAAATCCAATCCATAGAACGTCTCGCACACCGACTGCACGTCGCCAGAGGTGATGGCATCCACCCTCGCCAACACCTCGTCCAACGGGCGATACGGCTCGCCGTAGAGCTCCACCGCCACCGCGCGATACATGCGGGCGGAAACGCTCTCCATGGACAGCGTGATCTGGCCCTTCAACTGCTGTTTGCCCATCGCCAACTCTTCAGCGGTCAATCCGGCCAACTGCAGCAACGCCAACTCACTGCGCACCGCGCCGAGCGCTTCCTCCAACCGGTCCGGCGCGCAGCCGAGGTAGATCCCCTGCTGCCCCGCGCTGGCGTGATAACTCTGGAACGAATGGACCGAATAGGCCAGCCCCAGCTCCTCGCGGACCTTCTGAAAGAGACGTGAGCTCATCCCGCCGCCGAAGAGCGCGTTGACCAACTGCAACGCGTGGCGGCGCGGATCGAGATGCGGCACGGTGATGTTCCCCATCACCAAGTGCATCTGTTGAATGTCGCGCTCGACCGTGCGCTCCGAGGGGGCCGCACCATACACGGTGGGAATCACCATGGGCTCGAGCGGTCCCTCGCCCTTCAGATCCGCCCAACCCGTGGCCGTGAGGATCGCGAGCAACTGCTCGTGCGTCACGTTCCCCGCGGCCGCCACCACCACGCGCTCCGGGCGATACGCCTTCGTGTGCAGCGCGCGCAGGTCAGTCGTGGTCAGCGACTCCACCGTCTCCGGTGTGCCGAGGATCGAGTAACCGTAGGGATGATCCCCCCACATCGCCTCGCCATGCACTTCGAAGATGATGTCGTCCGGTGTGTCCTCGACCATCGAGATCTCCTCGAGGATCACGCCGCGCTCCAACTCGAGATCGCTCTCGCGGAGCACGGGCCGGAACATCAGATCAAAGATCACATCGGCGGCCTGCGGCAGATGCTCATCGAGCACGCGCGCCTGATACGCCGTGTGCTCGCGCCCCGTATAGGCGTCGAGCGAACCACCCAACGACTCCAGCGCCAGCGCGATATCGCGCGCGCCGCGTCGCTCGGAGCCCTTGAATACCATGTGCTCGAGGAGATGCGAGATCCCCATGTTCGAGCGATTCTCATGCAGCGACGCAGCGCAGACCCAGGCCCCAAATGAAACTGACCGTACTCCCGGCATATGCTCGGAGAGTACGGTCAGTCCGTTCGGCAGGACGGTCCGCTGCACGCCGCGTTCAGCGACGAATGCGACGGACGCGTCGGTCACTCGCGGCCGCGACCTCCACGCCCGCCCCGATCACCGCTCCGGGGACGGTCGCTGCGCGGACGCTCGCTACGCTCCCCATCTTCGCCGCTCCGCTCCGCCACGGGGGCATCGACATGACCCTCCGGCTTCGGCAGCAACGCCTTCATCGAGAGGCGCAGACGGCCACGCTCGTCGCGATCGATCAGCTTGACCGTCACGGTCTCGCCCTTCTTCACGACATCTTCCGGCTTCTCGACACGCGTGTGGCGCATCTCGGAGACGTGCAGGAGCGCTTCGGTCCCGGGCATGATCTCAATGAAGGCGCCGAACGCCGTCACCGACTTCACCGTGCCCTGATACGTCTCGCCCACGACCGCTTCGGCCGTGATCGCCTGCACCATCTGACGCGCGCGCTCCATCGCATCGCCGCCGACCGCGGCGATCGTGACCAAGCCGCTGTCGTCCACGGAGAGCTCCGCACCCGTCTCGTCCTGAATGCCACGGATCGTCTTGCCCTTCGGGCCGATGAGATCGCCGATCTTCTCGGGGTTGATCATCATCGTGACAATGCGCGGCGCGTACTTCGAGAGGTCCGGGCGGACCGTCGGGAGCGCCTTATTCATTTCGCCGAGGATGTGCAGGCGGCCTTCCTTCGCCTGCGCCAACGCCTCGATCATGATCTTGAGGTCGAGCCCCTGGATCTTGATGTCCATCTGGATGGACGTGATGCCAGCGGCCGTACCGGCGACCTTGAAGTCCATGTCGCCGAGATGGTCTTCGGTGCCAAGGATGTCGGTGAGGATCGCGTACTTCTTCCCTTCCTTGATCAGGCCCATCGCCACGCCGGCCACTGGGGCCTTGAGCGGGATGCCTGCGTCGAAGCAGGCGAGCGAGCCGCCGCAAACGGACGCCATCGAGGAGCTGCCGTTGGACTCAAGGATCTCCGAGACGATGCGAATCGTGTACGGGAACTCCTCGAATGCCGGCAACACCGCCTGGATCGCGCGCTCGGCGAGCGCACCATGTCCGATCTCGCGACGGCCGGTGCCACGCATCGGCTTGGCCTCGCCCGTGGAGAACGGCGGGAAGTTGTAATGCAGCATGAACGACTTGGTCGTCTCCTTCGGGTCGTCGATGTTGTCCATGCGCTGGACATCATTGGCCGTGCCGAGGGTCGCGACGACAAGCGCCTGCGTCTGGCCGCGGGTGAAGAGCGCCGAGCCGTGCGCGCGCGGGAGGAGCGAGGTGTCCACCGAGATGTCGCGCACCACGTTCGGCTTGCGGCCGTCGACGCGGAGGCCCGTCTCAAGCACCTGCGAGCGCAGCGAGGTGTACTCGATGTCGCCGACGATCTGGCCGACGAGGCCCTGATGCGCGGCGTCGAGAACAGTCATCATCTCCGCCTTCACTTCTTCCTTCACCCGCTCGACGGCCTGCACGCGGGTCGCCTTGTCCTTCTGGTTGATGGCGGCCTCGATGCGCTTCTCCGCGGCCTTCGTGACCGTCTTCTTGACGTCTGCCGGGATTTCGACGGCCGACCACTTCATCTCGTCGGCCTTGCCGCACTTCTTGAGCAGCTCTTCCTGCATCGTGACGAGCTCGCCGATCCCCTTCTGGGCGATCTTGAGTGCGTCGACGATGTCCTCTTCGGACACTTCGAGGGCGCCGCCTTCGACCATCATGATGGAGTCAGCCGAGCCGGCGACGATCATGTCGAGGTCGGAGAACTCGAGCGCCTGGAAGGTCGGGTTGAGCACCCACTTCCCCTCGACGCGGCCAACGCGGACGCCGGCGATCGGGCCAGCCCACGGGATCCTGCTCGCGCTGAGCGCGAACGAGGTGGCAATCAGGCCGAGCACGTCGTGGTCGTTCTCCTGGTCAGCGGAGAGGACGTAGATCACGACCTGCACTTCGTTCTGGAAGCCTTCCGGGAAGAGCGGACGAATCGAGCGGTCGATGATCCGGCAGGAAAGGATCTCTTCATCGCGCGGACGGCCTTCGCGCTTGATGAAGCCACCGGGGATCTTGCCCGCGGCGTAGGTCTTTTCCTTGTACTCGACGGTCAACGGGAAGAAGGGCAGCGGGCTCTTCTTCTCGGACACGGTGACGGCGGCGAGGAGAACGGTCTCTCCGTAGGTCACGAGCGCAGACCCGGCGGCCTGCTTGGCCATGCGCCCGGTCTCGATGATGAGGGGGCGGCCAGCGAAGGTCCGCTCAATACGATGCATCATTTCTGTTTTTTCTCTGTGCTGTGCACGAAGCGCGCGATCCGCGTCAGTGCGGTCGCGCGCTTGTGGAGGTGATGCGCTTTAGTAGCGCAGGCCGAGTTCCGCGACCACGCGGCGGTATTCCTCGACATTGGTCCGCTTGAGGTAGTCCAGGAGGCGGCGACGCTGGCTGACCATCCTGAGAAGACCACGGCGACCATGGTGATCCTTGCGGTGGGCGCGGAAGTGATCCGTGAGGTAGTTGATACGCTCAGTGAGCACGGCGACCTGCACCTGGGAGGAACCTGTGTCGGTTTCATGCTGGCGGTGCTTTTCAATCACCGCCGTCTTGACGAACGCCATCTGTAATCCTTGCCTGCGGAACGCAGTGCGATTGAAATGCCGATTCCGTTGTAGCACAGAAGCTTAGCCCCTATTTGGGGGGCTGTAAAGGGGGCTGTAAAGGGGGCGGTAAAGGGGGCACTTAGGGCCATGCGCGGTGCACTCGGGCAGAGACGTGGTCCCGCTCGCTCCAGCCCTTTGGTGCTCGCCGGCCCGCGATTTCGCCGTCTTCTCGACCGATCCCGATTCCCACCCTAGCCAGGCCAGGCGCCACCCCCGCCGGACGCCGTACCATCGCACACGGGGGGCTGCGCCTCAAGGAACTAGTTCCTTCGTGCCACTACCGGTCTCATACCCGCGCGCGCGAACTACGCCGCATTTCACCCCGCTGAGCGATGGTCGGGTCGTACGGGAAAGGCCAACGTGTGTACAGCGCCAGAACTCCAGACTTTCGCGCTCCCACTGAGGCCCTCTGCTCTGACTGGTCGCGGTGGCGTTCATTCTCGAGCCGAACTCTCTTCTTCAGGACACTTCTAAATGACGCGATTCACGATGATGCTCGCCCGATCCGCCCTGTTGGTCACGGCGGTCACGGCCTGCGGCGGCGACTCCCCGACTGCAGTTCCCCCCTCGCCGCCGACCGTCACGTCGACCGGCCCCGCGAACTTGGCCGTCGGCGTGCCGCGGAACCCCTCGGTCACCGCAGTCTTCAGCGAAGCGATGGCGCCCGCGAGCCTCAACACGACGACGTTCCAGCTCAAGCTCGGCGCGACGGTCGTGCCGGGCCTCGTCACGTACGTCGGCACCACCGCAACGCTCGTGCCGACCGCCGCGCTGGCCTCCAATACGGTCTACACGGCCACCATCTCGACTGGCGCCACTGACCTGGCCGGGACCGGCCTCGCCGCCATCAAGACGTGGAGCTTCACCACCGTCACGACGTCCCCCACCGGTCCGAGCGCCGTCAATCTCGGAACGGCAGGTACCTACGTCATTCTGGCCAAGACCGGCGTCTCGACCACCGGAACCACCGCCATCGTTGGCGACGTCGGTCTCAGCCCGGCCGCAGCCACATTCATCACGGGCTTCTCGCTCATCGCGGATCCGAGCAACGTCTTCTCGACCTCGGCGATCGTGACCGGTCAGGTGCGCGCCGCCAACTACGCCACGCCGACGCCCGCCAATCTGACCACGGCCGTGCTCGACATGCAGACCGCGTTCACGGATGCCGCGGGCCGCTCCTTGCCCGACTTCACGGAGCTCGGCGCAGGCAACATCAGCGGCATGACGCTCAGCCCGGGCCTCTACAAGTGGGGAACCGGTGTCACGATTCCCGTCGGCGTTACGCTGAACGGTGGCGCGAATGATGTCTGGATCTTCCAGATCGCGCAGAACCTCACGGTGGCCAATGGCGCCATGATCACCCTCGCGGGTGGTGCACAGGCTCGGAACGTCTTCTGGCAGGTGGCTGGGCAAGTGACGCTCGGAACCACGTCGGCCTTCAAGGGCATCATTCTGTCGCAGACGTTGATCTCCTTCAACACCGGCGCCACAATCACCGGGCGCGCCTTGGCGCAGTCCGCCGTGACCCTTAACGCTACGGCCGTTACCGCTCCGTAGCGGCTCCTTGGTGGCCGGTGGTGGCCGTTGTGGCTCGTATTGGCGGCAGGCGGTCCTAGGGACCGACTGCCGCCAATCGGCGTCACGGATGGATCGTCCCGACTCGAGAATGTGGCTCCACCAAAATCCAGACTACTTCAGATATACCTCTCTGACTCAGTCGGCCTCGTCCCGCACCGCAACCCGATAACTCACGCTCCGCACGCCATCCCGAACTCCTCCTCAGGTATCTCACGCCCAGAATGCCTGCACGCCACCTTTCGCCGCACCACCTCCGCGACCCCGCAGAGTTCGGCACCAGCTACACCGTCGGCTACACCGTCGGCTACAGCGTCGGCTTCAGCCTCCGCTCCAAGTACTCCGCAATCGCCGCATTCACGCGCTTCTGATTCGCATAGCGCATGAAGTGGTGCGTGTCATCCACGATCGTGATCTCCTCGAGATCCACGTTCCGGGCGCGGAGCCGCTGGACCAGGTCCACCGTCTGCGCGAACCGCACATTGCGATCGTCATCAGCATGAATCATCAGCACCGGCGAACGCCAGGTCGACACACTACTTACCGGAGACGACGCCCACACCGTGCGCGCGAGCGCTTCGAGCTCGCTCTGCGTGCGCTCGAAACGCCACGTGTTGGCACCAAAGCGAGCGCCGGCATCGCTCGTGAAGTCGTGAACGCCATGAATGTCCACGCCGAGTGCGAACAGGTCGGAGTCACGCCCCAGCGCGAGCGCCGTCAGGTAGCCGCCGTAGCTCCCGCCATAGATCGCGATGCGAGCGGCATCCACATTGGCCTGCGCGCGGAGCCACTCGCCTGCCGCCTTCACGTCCTGATATTCACTCGCGCCGGCGATACCGGCCCGCGGAGGCCGCTGAAAGTCATGACCGTAGCCAATGCCCAGTCGGTAGTTCACGGCCAGCACCACAAAGCCGCGCGAAGCGAGATACTGGTTCTCGGCGTACGCGTTCCAGTAGTAGTCGCCGTAGTGCCAGCCGAGGAGCATCTGACGGGGCGGGCCGCCGTGCACATAGACGATCGCGGGCTTCTTCCCTGCGCCGCCACCGGGCGGCAGGAAAAGCTGCGCGTGAATGCGCAGGCCATCGGGCGCGGTGAACACCACTTGGGTCGGAGTGACAAGACGGTCGGTCGGGAAATCCGCCGGCACGCGGTCCGCACCCATCCAGCGCCGCGGCGTGCTGGCCATGGCGCGCGCATCACGCGCCGCATCTCCAGACGCATTTCCAGGCGCATCGAGGACGAACGGCACTGGCGGCCGCTGCGCCGTTGCGCCAATCGCGGCAATGCGGCCACTCCCCATGCTCACCGGCGTCCATTCGAGGCCCGTGCCTGGCGTGAGCACCTCCGGCATCGCCCGGTCCACCGGCACACGCACGAGGTGCCGACGATCGATGTCCCCCGGCGTTGTGCCGGTGTTGCCCGCATACAGCGCGAACTTCTTGTCCGCCGAGAGCGTCACGTGCTCGGCCATGTGCTCGCCGGGTGTGAGCAACATCGGGGCATCGCTCCCGCGAGCGGTCATCGACCAGAGATGCGACCAACCATCCTGCATGCTCATGAAGACAATGCGATTCCCTGCCGCCCAATGAAGATTGACTCCACCATGCGTCGAGGGAATGCTCCCGCGCAACGTGTTCGCACTCGCCCAGCGCTGTGTGGCCTCGCCGGTCTGCGCGTCCGCCACCCAGATGCTCCAAGGATCGGGCTGAATCTCCACCGAGTTCACGACCGCGCCGCCGGCACCGGGACGCCGCGCGAATACGATCTGCCGACCATCAGTCGACCAGCGCGGCGCGAAATCACGATTCGTGCTCGGCGCGATGTACTGCATCGGCGTGCTTGCGTTCGTATAGATGGCGATGAACGAGTGATCGCCACGCTGCGACACAAAGGCGATGCGCGATCCATCTGGGGAGAACTGCGCATCACTCGCATTCCCGCGTTGCTCAAAGAGACGCTTCGCTGGCGCCGATCCGTCGAGTGGTACTTGCCAGAGTTGCCGCGCGCGTTCGAACACCACGACATCACTGCGCGGTGAGACCACGGGAGAGATTCCCTCGCCGAGCGACACCGGGATGCCGCCGCTGAACGGGACGACCCAGAGTTCCACCTTGAGTGGAGCGACTACCCCGGTGGGATTCACGGGGAGTGCATCGTCCCAATTGGAACCGAAGTCGCCGCCGCGCTGGTAGACGACCCACTTGCCGTCGGCGGAGATCTGCACGGCGTTGAGCTCTTGGCCGTCGTCGGTCTCGTAGCTCGTGAGGCGGCGTGCGCCGAAGGCCGGCGCCTCGGCCGCCCACACATTGCGGAGGCCGCGCTCGTTGAGCGTCCACGCGAGCCGCTCACCGGTCGCGGCGGCCGTGAGGTTGGTGGGATAGGGGGCGCTCATCACTTGGTCGAGGGTGATGGGGCGCTGTGCGGCGCGCTGTGCGGGGCGCTGTGCCGCGCGCGGTACGGCGCGCTGTGCGGCGCTCGGGGTGGCGCTCAAGGTGACGCTGAACGTGGCGACCAGTGCCAGCAGGGCAGAGCGGGAACGCAGCATACGAGGCTCGAGGCGGGGGTTGTTCGGGAATCTTCCCCAAAGTGCGCGAAAGTCCAGCGAATGCTCAGAACTCACCGCACTAGACTACAGTTCACGTATGGATGAGCACGAGGACGAAGAACAAGACGAGAATTTTCCCCTCGGCGACGGCACCGCCGACACCGAGGCCACCGTGGTGTGCCCCTATTGCGCCGAGAGCGTGGAGATCACGCTCGATCCCGGCAGCGGTGAAATGCAGGATTACGTGGAGGACTGCGAAATCTGCTGCCAGCCCTGGCGCGTGGAAGTCGCCTACCACACCGATGGCGTCGCCGAAGTGACGGTGACGGCGTTGGACGAGTAGGCGAGGATGTAGGTGCTCGGCCGAATGGTCGCCGCGCTAGGGAATCCGGCGACCCTGCGCCGCCGTCCAGAGTGCGTACCAGTCTTCGCGCTCTAGCACGATCTCCGTCGATCGCGCAACGTGTTCGATCCGCTCCATCTTATTGGAGCCAATGATCGGCATGGGACGCGAAGGGTGTGCGAGTAGCCACGCAAAGGCCAGCTGATCGACCGTCGCATTGCCATACTTGGGTGCCATCTCCGCTGCGGCCTGCTGAATGCGCGCGCCCGCTTCATCGTCGCTGCGCATGATCCGTCCCTGCCCGAGTGGCGACCAAGCCATCAGCGGCACGCCGAGTCGCTGGCACTGATCGGCCGTGCCATCGAAGATTGGGTCCATGTGGAGCAGTGAGAACTCCACCTGATTGGTCGCGAGCGGCTGTTCCATGCGCGCGTTGAGCGTCTCGAACTGATGCACATTGTAGTTCGAGACGCCCGCGCTTCGAATCTTCCCGTCGCGCAGGAGGCGATTCAATCCCTCCGCAGTGTCGTCGGCGGCGGTGAGCCAATCGGGGCGATGCACGAGCAGGAGATCGAGGTAGTCGGTGCCGAGCATGCGGAGTGACTTCTCGGCGCTCTTCACCAAGCGCGCGGCCGACGCGTTGAAGAACGCGGTTCTGCGTTCCGGGTGGTGTGCGTTCGGGACGTAGATCCCCGCCTTGGTGACGATCTCGATCTTGGAGCGGAACGCGGGATCGAGCTTGAGCGCGGCGCCGATCGTCTCCTCGACGTGGTAACCGCCGTAGATCTCCGCGGTATCGATCGTCGTGATGCCGAGGTCGACGCAGCGCTTGAAGCGCGCGAGCAGCGGTGCGGGCGCGGCGCCGGCGGCGTCATCGAGGAGGCGCCAGGTGCCGTAGGCGAGCCGCGAGCAGTTGAGGCCTGACGCAGCGAGTTGGATGCGAGGAGTCATAAGAGAAAAGTTAGCCGCCGTCCGATACGAGGGAGATGATCACACCCAGCCCGTTGGGAACCTTCGTCGCAACCAACACGTCTATCGCCAACGAGTGCGGCAACCCGATCTCGCGCAAGGTCACCCACCTATTGCAAAGTGCCATGATCAAGTTCCTTCGTGCGACCGCCGTGCTGACCGCCATCGTCTCGCTCTCGGCCTTTGACGACGAGAGCACTGGGCCCGTTCTCGTGACGTACGTTGCCACGCTGAATGGCGCCAACGAACGCCCCACCGCCAACGTCACGTCTGGGCAGGTGACCTCCGGCACCCTCGACCTTTCGACGCCGATCACCAACGTACACAACGCTTCGTTCCCTGGGGGAGAAGTGCGCGGCCAGCTCATTCGTAACTGAGCGCATAATGTGCTCAGTTGAAGCGTTGCGCTGGTAACTGCGGCCAATCGAACCAGAAGCGAGGCGCCGGAGACCTGAATGGTCTCCGGCGCTTCTGTTTCCATAAGGTCCCGCCCGGATCGCGGAGGCGCGAAGTCCGTGCCGCTCAGTGCCTCGGCATTGTTGGGTGCATCGGTCCGCCGAGCGGCGCTGGGGCCACAAGCAAATACGGGCGCAAGACTGGCAATATCCCTCGGTTCTTCCGATACTCTCCCGGTCAGGATCTCGCCACATACGACACCGCACGACACCGCACGACACCGCACGACACCGCAACCCGCCCGCATGCCCCCTCGGTTCCTGCTCTTCCTCGCGCTCTCGCTTTGCTCCAGAACCCTCTGGGCGCAGCAGGCGGAGCCGCGTGTCGCGATCGTCTACACCGCCCGTTCACTCGGTGCCCTCGGCGTCCGGCGTGCCCAAGATGAGCACGAACTGCTCACCGAGGTGGCGGTCGGCGATTCCTTGCCCTTTAAGCTGGTGTCGCATCTTGCGTGGCGCGCTCCGGGCATTGTGATCTTTCTGCCATCCGCCGAGCCGCAGGGAGACGAACTCGAGGAGATTCTCGCCAAGCGCGCGACTGCCGAGGCACTCGCCAGTGTTCCCGCGATGATCTCGTCGAACGTATTGCTCCTTCAGGATCCGTGGCGCCCGGCGCCCGATCTGCTCGCCATGATTGATCGCAATCCCCGGCGCGCGACGGACTTCCCGGACCTCGTGCACACGACCGTTCGCGTTTCAAGGCTTCGGACGGCGCGCGAGGACCGCGTCATCATCGTCGAACGCGTCGGTGCGGTCTGGCCCACGGAGGCCTCGGGATTCACGGCCGGCGAGATGAACCGCGTGGATCTGCTGGAGTCACGCGTCTTTGAGTTGCCGATGAACCTTGGCGAGCTCGGACCCCGGGCTTCGCTCCTCGCTCGGGTGCGCCAGGATCCTGCGCACGCGAGCGCCGAGGTGATCACCGTGGACCTCGGGCATCAGGATGCCGATGTTGGCCTTGATCGTCGTGACCGCGCGCGTCTCGATCTGACGGCCCTCAATGCGCTGGGCTACTCACTGCTCGTCCCCTTCGAGTTCGAACTCGGACTCGGCGCGCCGTTGCTTCGTGAGATCGCCGACGAGTTTCCGCAGATCGGACTCTTGGCCTCGAACGTCCGTGCGGTGGACACGACGCTGTTCCGCGCCAACGTCCTGATCGAGCGAGGGAGCGTTCGCATCGGATTCATTGGGCTCGTGAATGGCGCCGTGCAGGACCGGCTGCCGCGCTCCGCCCTTGCCGGTTTCGTATTCGAATCCCCCGTGACCGCCGCGAGGCGCGAGGTGGCCGCTCTCCGCGCGGCAGGGGCCACGGCGATAGTCGTGCTGTCCAACATGTCCGCGCCGGACAACGCGCTCGTCGCGCAGGACGTCACAGGGATCGATGCAGTACTCGCCGACCTCCCGATGAACGCGGCACCCGAGTCGCGTCGAGTGCGCGTGGAGCTGTCAGACCGCCCGTTTGCACGGCCGAGTGCGCCGGCGATCATCGCCCGTAGCGCGGCCAACGGCATCGGCATCGGACGACTCGACCTCGAGTTCCGCACACGCGCTGACGGCCAAGCGCCCTATCTCGCTGCGGTGGAGCATCGCCTCACGGCCATCACGGACGAGACCCCCGCAGATACCGCGCTCGTGCGACGGATCGCCGCGCTCGCCGCGCGCACGCAGCGCCCGCGCGGCGAGTTGATGTTTCCCGCATTCGTGGATCTCGCCGACCGCCATCCGGAGGTCCGCGCGTTCGACGCCATCACGGCGCAGGGGCGCGTCTCCCAGCCGATGTGGGAGGCCTTCTTGGCCCGGCTGCTGCGCCGACAGGGCAATGCCGAGGTGGCAGTGATCCGGCGTCTTGAGCAGTTCCCGCCACTCATCGGCAAGCTGCACGAGAACGAGATCGGCGAGTGGCTCTGGACCGAGGATGAGATCGTGCTCGTGGACCTGGCCGGCAGCGATCTCCGCGCGCTCCTCCGCGATGACACGCGGGGCGAACTCGCGACCAGCGGTATCGATGTCGAGGCCGGGACGATCAACGGGCGCCCGATTGACGGCGCGACCTTTTATCGCGTGGCGACGAGCGACGTGCTCTTTGAAGGGGCGCGGTCGCGGTTCTTTCAGCGTGCGCGGCGGGTGCGCCGTGAGTTCAGCGCCACGCGGTCAGGTGAACTTCGCGCGCACGCACGCGGCCAGCGGGTCGCCCTCAAGACCTTCGTGTTGAGCGAGCTGCGACGCGTGCGCCGCGTCGCGCGGGGGGGCGCGCAGATCGACACTATCGCTGCGATGCTGACGCCCGACCCCCGTTACGTGCCGCTCTTTTCGTTCGCTTTTCAGCGGCCCACGCTCTGGCTCTCCACGAACAGCGTCTCCACGCGTACGGGCTACGGGAACGTACCGGAGAGTCGCATTGTCGGGGAGAATGCCTGGGTGGCGGGCGCGAGCGGACGCTTCGTCATCTCCCAAGACCGCCGCCGCACCGCCTCCGATCTCGGTATCGGGCTCGCCTTCGCCGAACAGCATCTGACATCGGGCGGGAGCAATCGCGTCGTCGAGACCGCAGATGACATCAAGTTCGACTTCACGCTCCGACCCTCGAGCGCCATTACGGGCCGCCGCGTCCAGCCCTTCGTGCGCGCCCTCTTCGACACGGAGTTCAGTCCCACACGGAACGTCCTGACGAACGTGGAGAATCCGCGCCAGCTCTCCCTGCGGGGCGTCGGCGGTCTCCTGCTCATGCCGACGGAACGTTGGCAGCGCATCGAGGTCGCGGCCTTGATCGAGAACGACTACGGTCGGCCGAATCCGCAGTTCGGTCTTCAGGGGCGCGCCGACTACGAGCGCCAGATCGGGGGGGGCAGCGGGCGCCGCGACTTCGGTCGTGTGCTGTATCGGCAGGTGAACGACCTCACCTACTTCTTTCCAGCCCCGTTCGATACCGACGCCAACCTCGCGCTGCGATACAACATGATCCACGAGGTCATTGTGCCGCTCGTGGACGAGCTAGCCCTCTCAATTTCGGCCGATCTCTTCTTCTATCAAGGGAAGGTTCGCGACACGCGGATGCCTGGGATGGCGAGCCAGCTTCGCGTCGGCATCACCTACGACCGGCTCTGGAAACCGCGGTACCAGCCCTTCCTCTGAGGCGACGGACGCAAAAGCGTCGGCCGCCGAAGACTGACGCGCCCGAGCGTTCTTTGGGCGCCGCTCGGAACGTCAGCGCGGATAGCGCGTCGTCGTGTTACTCAAGCTCGCGCTCACGGGAGATCGAGCTTGACGTAGCGCCACCCGATCTCTGGCATCACGCCGAGACGGACTCCTCCGCTCCAACTCCGCTCGATTGTCAGGCCAAGCAGGTGCCGTTGCGTCGTGTCGGGCACGTGCCAGCCCTTTTTCGGGTCATGGTTCCCGTGCTCCGGCCAGCGCCGCGGAAAGTCGTGCAGGACCACCACTCGCCCCGCGCTGCCAAGTCCCCAGCGCCCTTGGTCGATCCGTAGCGCGTCCGCCCAACCGAACGATCGGCGATACGTACCCGCGCTATCCAACCGCAGCGTGTCGATGCCAAACGACAGCACATAGGTGCCGGCCAGTTGGGGCATCTCAGATGGCGCGGCGCACGCCGACAGTGTCGCGACAAGCATGGCGACCAGCGTGACGCTCGCCGAATCGCCACGCGGCAGAGACAGGGGTGCGCGCGCCACAATCACGCTCGTGACGAGCATGGACGCCACGATCGGCAGCCAGAGCACGCGCTCCCACGGGCTTGGAGTGATGGCGTTCGCAATCACGCCCAGTCCGCAATAGCCGACAACAATCCACGCGAACCAACGCGCACGGCGCTGTGGTCGGGGCCCATGATTCCCCGCGCGCATGCTGATCACCCACGCGAAGACCACCATAAGCAGCAACGAGAACGCCGCGACGCCCCGCATGGACCCCGGGAGCGCCCCGTCATACCGACCACCCCACGTCAGTCGGCCCCACGGCGCGCCGAGCACCAGCGCCACCTGAAACGCGCCGACAATCGACGCGAGCGCACGGAACACCTGCGCGGCCATTCGGACTGTCATACGTGTCCTCCGGCAAATGATCTACGCGACGCATCGCGACGCGACGCATCGCGAGGCACTCGCTCCCAACGTCACCGCCCTCCGACCTCCCGAACCCAATGCTCCACCGCGACACGACGCTCATGCTTCACGTCGGGCGCGAGGTAGACCGTGGCCATCCCTCCCCGTCCGAGCTCGCGTTCGATCCGATATCGATCGGAGAGCGCCTGCGTCAGCCGTGGGGAGGGAGTCTCACTCATGTCCCGAACCACCCCATCACCAACCGTTTCAGATCATTGAACGTCACCGTCACGAACAGCGCGAGAATCACGAACAGCCCGATCCGCGCATACCACTCCCGCACCCGCTCCGGCAGCGGCCGCCGAATCGCCGACTCCGTGATCTGCAGCACGATCTGCCCACCATCCAACAACGGAATCGGCAGCAAATTGAGAATCGCCAAATTGATGCTCAAGAACGCCACCAGCGCCCAGAGATTCTCCAGCCCCGACTGCGCCGCCGTGACGCTGGCTTGCGCGATCGCGACCGGTCCGCCGAGCTCGCTCACCGACACGCTCCCGCGGAAAAGCCCGCCGAGCACGGTGAGCACACTGCCACCCATCGACCAGGTCGCGTTCCACCCTTCGGTTACCGCTTCACCAAAGGGCACCGACTCCCGAGCCGGCGTGCCGCGCGGGCCCACCCCGATCCGCCCCACACGCTTCAGCTCCCCCGTGGGCGGCGTCGCCACCTCCTGCGCCTCCGGGACGATCGCGATATCCACCGACTGCCCGCCGCGCACCACCGTGATCGTCACCGAACGCTCAGGGGCGGCAGAGACCTTCTTGAGCACCTCGTCCCAGCGGGTGACGGCGACGCCGTCGATCGCGCTGATACTGTCGCCGGACAGCATCCCGCCCAACGCGGCCGGCTTCCCCACCACCACGCTGTCGACGACGGCAGGCAGATAGCCGCGGCCGTAATACGAGAAGATCCCGGTCGAGACAATGATCGTCAGCACCACGTTCATGAACACGCCGGCGAACAGGATCACCAACCGTTTGTACAGCGGCTTGCTCTCGAACCAGCGATCGCTCGGAATCGGCAGCGGGCCATGCGGGATCATCGAGTGCTCATCCCAATGCTTCGAGCGCTCCACCGGCTTACCGTCGGCCGTGAGTTCCCCGCCCCCTTCGAGCGCGGACGCCTGCTCGTCCTCCTTGCTCGCCATGCGCACATAACCGCCAATGGGCAGCGCGCTCAGCGCGTACTCGGTCTCACCACGACGGAAGCTCAGTAGTGGCTTGCCCCAGCCAAGCGAGAAGCGCGGCGCGTAGACGCCGGCCCACTTGGCCGCGAGGAAATGTCCGAGCTCGTGCACGAAGATCACGAGCCCCAGGACCAATAGTGGTGCCAGCCAACTCAACATCAGCGCAACTCCTGCACGAGAGCGCGCGCCGCCGCATCGGCGGCACGCAAGGAGATCAAATCGTCACCGGGCATCGCCCCGAGGCGCGTGAGCGCCGCGTCGATCGCCGCAGGAATCCGGCTGAACAGCAGAGACCCTTCAAGAACGCGCGCGACCGCCGCCTCGTTCGCGGCATTGAACACGGCCGGCGCCGCCCCGCCCTGCTTCCCGGCGGCGATGCCCAGCCCGAGCGTCGGGAAGGCGTCATGGCGCACGGGCTCGAAGGTCAGCGGCGACGCCGCAATCGGATCGAAGCGCGGGACCCCCGCGTCCTCGAGCCGTTCCGGATACGTCATCGCATAGAGCACGGGGAGCTCCATCGAGGGCACCCCCATCTGCGCGAGCACGCTGCCATCCTCGAACTCCACCATCGAGTGCACGATGCTCTGCGGGTGCACCACGACCTCGATCTTCTCGTAGGGCACGCCGAACAACACATGCGCCTCAATCACCTCGAGCGCCTTGTTCGCGAGCGACGCGCTGTCGATCGTGATCTTCTTCCCCATCGCCCACGTCGGATGATTCAACGCATCCTCAAGACGCGCCGCACGAATGCGCTCGGTCTCCCAAGTGCGGAACGGGCCACCACTCGCGGTAATCACAAAACGCTTCACGCCCTGCACCGGCAGCAATCCTTCCCCCGTCGCCACCACGCGCCCAGCGAGGCACTGCAACAGCGCCGAGTGCTCGGAATCCACAGGAATCACCGCGCCACCATGCGCCCGCTGCGCGCGCTGCACCAGCGCGCCGCCGATCACGAGCGATTCCTTGTTCGCGAGCGCGACGCGCTTTCCCGCGGTGAGCGCCGCAAGGGTCGCATCGAGTCCCGCGGCCCCGACCACGGCGTTCAACACGATATCAGCGTCCGGATGCTGCGCCGCCTCCACGAGGCACTCGGCGCCACTCCCCCACCCTGCGGGCAAACTGCGGCCATTGGGCTCGACGAGTCCCGCATACTCCGGCTTCCACTTCGCCGTGGCGGCGGCGAGCCCATCAAGATTGCCATTCGCCGTCAGCGCCACAAAGCGGTACCGCTCGGGATGGCGCGCCACCACTCGCTGCGCCGTCTCCCCAATGCTCCCCGTCGCGCCAAGCAGCGCAACACCCACTCGGCTCACGCGGCCACCACGAGGAGCTGCTCCAGCAGGACATAGGCGACCGGCACCGTGAACAGCAACGAGTCCACGCGATCCAACACGCCGCCATGCCCAGGAATGAGATTCGATGAATCCTTCATCCCCGCCTCTCGCTTGAGCATGCTCTCCACGAGATCACCGACCTGCGCGGCCACGCTCATCACCGTGCCGAACACGATCATACCGAAGATGGTCATCGAGAGGCCGGCGTACGGCTTGAGCACGAACTGAACGAGCACATAGGTGAAGACGATGGTCGTCCCCAGCGCGCCCCAGGCGCCGGCCCACGTCTTTCCCGGGCTCACGCTCGGCATCAGCTTCGCCTGTCCGAACTTCTTGCCGAAAAAGAATGCGCCACTGTCGTTGAGCCAGGTCAACACCACCGGCAGCGCCACCAGCAACGAGCCGGCGACGGCGGTGATCGCAAAGCGGTGATACCGCAGCGCGTACACAAAGGCGAGCATGCCGCCGGTATACCAGATGCCGAAGAGCGTCGTCGCCACCGAGCCGATCGGCTTCCCGTCCGAGCCGCGCGTGAAGAGCGCGGTGGTCAGCATCGCCGGCACGAGCATCGCGATCCATGCGATCCCCGGCACACGATAGCCGAGCGAGAGCGCGTGGAGGGCGATCGGCACAGCGGCCGACAACACGATCAGCCACGAGGTGAGCGGCCGCAGCCCGGCAGACTCCGCGAGGCGCGCGTACTCTCGGGCGCCAAGTGCGGCGGCAATGGCCAGCAGCGTCGTCAGCAACGGGCCGCCGAAATAGACACAGGCCACAATGACCGGAATCGCAGCCAGCGCAAACGCGACGCGCTTCGCGAACTCGCTCACGTCAGACCGCGACCTTTCCGAACCGGCGATCGCGGTGCTGAAAATCGAGAATGGCCTCGTAGAGATTCGTGCGCGACCAATCGGGCCACAGCACCGGCGAAATGAACAGCTCGGTGTACGCCACCTGCCAGAGCAGGAAGTTCGAGATGCGCTGCTCGCCGGAGGTACGGATCAACAGATCGGGATCGGGGCAATCGTGCGTGTAGAGCTTCGACGCAAAGGCCGCCTCGGTCACCTGCTCCGGCGTGATCCGCCCAGCCGCGACATCTTCGGCGAGCAGGCGCGCCGCGCGCGTGAGCTCCGCGCGCGAGCCGTACGAAATAAAGAGGTTGAGCGTGAGCTTGGTGTTGCCCGCGGTGTGTGCGACCACGCGGTCCACCGCGTCACGGGCCGGCGGCGTGAGGCGCTCAATATCGCCAAGCACCTGGACGCGCACGCCCTGCTGGTGCAGCTCTTCGGCTTCGCGCTGGATGTATTCCTCGAGGAGGGTCATCAGCGCGTGAATCTCAATCGGCGGCCGCTGCCAGTTCTCCTGCGAAAAGGCGAAGAGCGAGAGCGCCTCAAGACCGACTTCGAGCGCCCCCTCCACCACTTCGCGCACGGCCTTCATGCCGTTCCGGTGGCCAATGGGGCGCGGGAGCATTCGCTCGCGCGCCCACCGCCCGTTGCCATCCATGATGATGGCCACGTGGCGCGGTACCACGCCGTGCAGGCGGATCTTGGTGAGCAGGTCGGCGGCGGTCATGAGTGGGAGGTCAGGAGAGCCGAAGCGGCTCAGACCTCCAGGATCTCGGCTTCCTTGGCCTTCAACAGCGTGTCGATCTTGGCGATCTCCTCGTCGTGCAGCTTCTGCAGATCCTTCTCGGCGTGCTTCACGTCATCCTCGGAGACACCGCTGAGCTTCTTGAGGCCGTCGCGGGCGTTCGTGCGCGCGTGACGCACCGCAATGCGGCCATCCTCGGCGAACCTGTGCAGCGTCTTCGCGAGTTCCTTGCGGCGCTGCTCGTTCATGGACGGCAGCGGCACGCGGATCTGATGGCCCTGCGCCGAGGGATCGAGGCCGAGAGTCGACTCGCGGATCGCCTTCTCCACGGCCTTCACCTGCGACTTGTCGAACGGCGTCACGAGCAGGAGACGCGGCTCCGGCGCGGAGACGTTGGCGCACTGGTTCATCGCCATCATCTGCCCGTACATCTCGACCTTGACGGAATCGAGCATCGCGGGCGAGGCCTTGCCGGAGCGCACCGACGCGAACTCGCGCTTGGCAGCCTCGACGGACTTCTCCATCGAGGTGCGGCAATCCTTCAGGATAGTCTGGATAGTCATGAGACGAGGGTCCCCACCGAGTCGCCTTGCAATGCCGCCGCAACGATGCCCGGTGTGTGGATGTTGAGGACGATCAAGGGAAGCTTGTTCTCCTTGCAGAGCGTGATGGCGGTGTGGTCCATCACGCGCAGGTCCTGCTGCACGACCTCAGAATAGGAGATCGTCTGGAACTTTGTGGCATTGGAATCGACCTTCGGGTCGGCGGAGTACACGCCGTCCACGGAGGTCGCCTTGATGATGATGTCGGCTTTCATCTGGATGGCGCGCAGCACGGCCGCGGTGTCGGTCGAGAAGTAGGGATTCCCTGTGCCCGCCGCAAAAATCACGGCGCGGCCCTTCTCAAGGTGGCGCATCGCGCGCCGGCGAATGAACGGCTCGGCGACTTCTTCCATGCGGATCGCCGTCATCACGCGGGTGTCGAGCCCTTCGCGCTCCATGACGTCCTGGAACGCGAGGGCATTGATCACCGTCCCGAGCATCCCCATGTAGTCCGCGGAGACGCGGTCCATTCCCATCTTGGCAATCTGCGAGCCGCGGACGATGTTACCGCCGCCGATCACCATGCCGACCTGTGCGCCCATGCCGGAGATGCGCTTCACCTCTCGGGCGAACTCACGGATCGTATCGAAATCGAAACCAAAGCCTTTGTCTCCGGCGAGCGCCTCGCCGGAGAGCTTCAGGAGGACGCGCGGATACTTCAGCGCCATCGGGGCGACGACGCTCAGGACTCGCCCATCTTGAAGCGCACGAAGCGCTTCACGGCGAGCGGCTGTCCAGCGGCCTTCGCCGTGGACGCCACGAGATCGCCGATCGTCTGTTTGTCGTCGCGGACCCAGGGCTGACCGACGAGCGTGACTTCGCTCAGCAGCTTCGCGATGCGGCCTTCGACCATCTTCTCGGCAATCGCCTGCGGCTTGCCGCTCTCCACCGCCTGCGCCACGAAGATCTCCCGCTCCTTGGCGAGGAACTCCTCCGACACGCCGGTCTTGTCGACCGCGATCGCCACGACCGGCACGCCCGCCGCGATGTGCTCGGAGACATGCTTGCCGAGTTCCTTCGCCGGCTCGCCATTGCCCCCAGCGACTTCGGCAATCACGCCAGCCTTGCCGTTGAAGTGGAGGTACGAGCCAACGACACCGGCGCTGTGGAAGCGCGCGATGCGGCGAAGCTCCACCTTCTCACCCGTCTTGGCCGAGGCGGCCTTGACGATGTCGCCGACCGTCTGCGACTTGTCGAACGCCCACGGCGTGCTGAGGTACGCGCCCTCGGAACCCACCGCCACGAGACCGTCCACCGCGGCGTCCTGCCCGAGGTGCTCGGCGATCTGCTTGGAGAGGGCAACGAACTCGTCATTGCGGCCCACGAAGTCGGTCTCACAGTTGAGCTCGATCATCGCGGACACGGTGGCGTCCGGCGAGGTCCAAATCACGATCTGGCCTTCCGAGGCGGCACGGTCGGCGCGCTTGTCGGCCTTGGCAATGCCCTTCTTGCGGAGGACGTCCACGGCCGCGCTCATGTCGCCATTGGCCTCTTCAAGGGCCTTCTTGCAATCCATCATGCCGGCGCCCGTGCGGGCCCGGAGCTCGCCAACATCCTTCGCGCTGATCTGCGTCGCAGACATTATGACTCTCAGGGGTGATGAAAAGGCAGGTGTGGAATCGCCGCCGGGAGCGTGGTGAGACTCTGCCGGCGGCGATAGAAAGATACGTCGGGGCTTACCCCCGCACTACCGACACGCGCCGATTACTCAGCGGCTTCGTCGGACTCGCCTTCGGCCGCTTCGCCCTCAGCCGCTTCGGCGCCGCCCTTGAGGCGGGCCGCAATGGCTTCCGGCTTGGCCCGACGACGGCGCGGGCGACGCTTGGCGTTGCGGTCGCGGTCGTTCTCCTTCTCGGTGCCACGCTCCGACGACCAGGTCGTCGACTCGCCAGACTCTTCGGCATCGCTGCGGGCCGGGGCCTCACGACGGGCCTCGGCAATCGCATCGGCGATGGCGCGGGTGACCAGTTCCACCGAGCGGATCGCGTCGTCGTTGCCGGCGATCGGCACGGTGATGAGATCGGGATCGGAGTTGGTGTCGCAGATGGCGATGATGGGGATGCCGAGCTTGTTGGCCTCGTCCACCGCGATGCGCTCCTTCTTGGCGTCCACGACGAACATCAGCCCCGGCACGCGGCCGAGCGACTTGATGCCCGCGAGGTTCTTGGAGAGCTTGTCGCGCTGACGGCCCATCATCAGCTGTTCCTTCTTCGTGTAGTTCTCGAAGGTCCCGCCTTCCACCGACCCAGCCTCGAGATCCTTGAGCTTGCGGATCTGCTTTTTGACCGTGGCGAAGTTGGTCATGAGGCCACCGAGCCAACGCTCGGTGATGTGCATCGCGCCGCAGCGCTCGGCCTCGGAGGCGACGATCGCGGAGAGCTGCTGCTTGGTGCAGACGAACAGCACCGGCTCGCCCCGGAGGACCACTTCACGCGCGAGCTGCTTGGCAAGCTCGAGCTGCGAGAGGGTCTTCTGGAGGTCGATGATGTGAATCCCGTTGCGCTCCGCGAAAATGAAGCGGCGCATCTTGGGATTCCAACGGCGGGTCTGGTGGCCGAAGTGGACACCGGCCTTGAGGAGCTCTTCGAGGGTGGGGCTGGACATGCGAGATCCTGAGTGGTTGAGACGTTGCCGGACGTCATCACCGTCATCCCACTGCGCCGGGATGGCGCAGCACCGAGTGACGGCTCGGTCCGGCTGAGAGGTCGATGGAGGCCGAAGGACGGAGGGTTGAAGCCTCCATCCTTCCCCCTTCATCGTTAATGCTGTTCGACTAGCGCTTGCTGAACTGGAACTTCTTACGCGCCTTGGGCTGGCCCGGCTTCTTGCGCTCGACCGCGCGCGCATCGCGCGTGAGGAGGCCGAGGTCGCGGAGCTTGCGGCGATTGTCCTCGTCGATCTTCACGAGCGCACGGGCGATCGCGAGGCGGAGGGCGCCGGCCTGACCGGTCTGACCGCCACCGGTGAGGTTCGCCTTCACGTCATAGCTGCCGAGCGTGTCGGTGGCCGTGAACGGCTGCTGGATGGACGACACGAGCGCGGGGCGCGGGAAGTAATCGCCAAGCGTGCGGCCGTTGAGTTCCCACTTCCCGGTGCCCGGGGTGAGGTAGACGCGGCACACAGCTTCCTTGCGGCGGCCGATCGTATGAGTCGTGTTGGTCGTGGCCATGTCTTACTTCGCCTCGGCCTGCGGGAAGGTGAGCGTCTCAGGCTGCTGGGCAGCATGCGGGTGACGGGCATCGGCGTAGACACGGAGCTTGAGCCGAAGCTTCTGACGGCCGAGCGCGGTCTTCGGGAGCATGCCATAGACGGCCTTCTCGATCACGCGCTCCGGATGCTTCGCGAGCATCGAGGCGAAGGGCGTGTAGAGTTCGTGGCCCATATAGCCCGTGTGCCGGAAGTAGTTCTTCTGTTCCGCCTTGCGGCCGGTGACGCGGATCTTCGACGCGTTGATGACGATGACGTTGTCGCCCGTGTCCATATGGGGCGTGAACATCGGCTTGTGCTTGCCACGAATGATTCGGGCAACTTCGGTCGCGAGGCGACCCAGGATCATTCCCTCGGCATCGACCACGAACCACTTGGCGTCGATGTCGGACGGGGTGGCCGTATACGTGCTACGCATGGGGCTACCAAC
>ENA-ORBV01003595-ORBV01003595.1-microbial-mat-metagenome-genome-assembly--contig:-NODE-3595-length-30829-cov-13.030274_pt1 | contig 30829 bp, 15 predicted proteins | sample MGYA00237777_ERZ505514 | MGnify/ENA primary metagenome ERZ505514 (study PRJEB26160, sample SAMN06269048) | microbial mat metagenome | isolation source: Oligotrophic lake microbial mat | place... | reverse complement strand
GCTGATGACGCTGCAGTTGCCTTATGGATATATGCCTATTTTGCAAAGATGAAAGACTATTACTTATTATTTAATACTTATTATTTAACAGCGATTGGAAAGGCATTGAGAGAACGGGGTGTTGTCATGGGTGGAGCAAGTGAACCGATAGATGGGGTAGATGCGCGGCATCCTTCGGAGGTTTTGCAGGATAGGCTGATTGATTTTGCCGTCGCTACCATCAAAATCGCGGGCCAGTTGCGGAGGAATCCGGATGGCAAACATGTGGCGGGCCAGCTGCTCAGATCGGGTACTTCGCCAGCCCCCAATTATGCCGAGGCCAGAGCGGCTGAAAGTAGCGACGATTTCATCCACAAGTTGAAGATCGTCTTGAAGGAACTGAATGAAACATTAGTGTGGTTCCGTATCGCGCAGAAAGGCAACATGGTTCAGGCAGATGAGATTGGACAGGTGATGAAAGAGTGTGACCAGCTTTGCAGAATCGTCGCAGCTTCCATTAATACTGCCCGCCGTCGCCGCGATGGAAAGTAAGTATTGATCCATGCCATACAGTTGGCTGGTTCGAAATAGCTGTTAAGTAATAAGTATTAAATAATAAGTATTAGTCTTCCGTCTTCCCCCCGGAGTATTTGAATGTCCACCGAACCTAACGTACCACTGACTCAGGATGACATCGCAGCACTGGCCAACCTCAAAGGGGCTGCCAACAAGATCAAGACCGAGCTGCGGAAGGTCATCGTCGGCCAGGATGATGTCGTCGAGCAGCTTCTGATTGCCATCTTCGCCAGAGGCCACGTGCTTCTCGAAGGTGTGCCCGGCCTGGCCAAGACCCTCATGGTCTCTACGCTCGCGTCTTCGCTTCATCTCAAGTTCAACCGCATTCAGTTCACCCCCGATCTGATGCCTTCGGACATCACCGGCACGGAAGTGATTCAGGAAGATAAATCAACCGGCTCTCGCGAGTTCCGCTTTCTGCCGGGCCCGATTTTCGCCAACGTGGTGCTGGCTGATGAAATCAACCGTACGCCGCCTAAGACGCAGGCTGCGATGCTCGAGGCGATGCAGGAAAAGCGCGTGACCATTGGCGGCAAGATTCACCCGCTGTCGCCGCCGTTTTTTGTGCTGGCCACGCAGAACCCCATCGAGCAGGAAGGTACGTATCCGCTGCCTGAAGCGCAGCAGGATCGCTTCATGTTCAAGGTCTTCGTGCGCTATCCGAGCTATGAAGAGGAATACCGCATTGCTGAGACGACGACCGCCAACTTCAATCCGCAGGTGGATGCGGTGCTCACCGGCGACGAGATCATGCAGATTCAGGAAATCGTTCGCCGTGTGCCGGTGTCGCCGCATGTGATCAATTATTCCTTGGCTCTGGTGCGCGCAACGCGCGTCCATGAGGGTGAAGCGCCTGAGTTCGTCAAGGAATGGGTAAGCTGGGGCGCTGGTCCTCGTGGTGTGCAGTATCTGCTGCTCGGTGGCAAAGCCAAGGCCGCTATCGAAGGTCGAACGTATGTCACGACGGATGACATCAGGGCGGTGGCTCACCCGGTGCTGCGTCACCGCACGATCACCAACTTCAACGCCGAGTCCGAAGGCATCAACAGCGACAAGGTCATCGACAAACTGCTGGCGACCATCAGCGACAAGACCTCGAACGTTGCCCCGGAACTCAAGCCTGCGTTTGCTTAAAGGCAGCGGGTGTCGGGTTTCGGGTATCGGGTTTCGGTCTGATAGACCAAGCCCGTTCCAATTCCGACACTCTGCCTTGCCTCAAGCGTTTACGTTTCCGCTCAAGGTGCGGGTGTGTTCTTTTTGACACCCGACACCCGACACCCGACACCCGACACCCGGATTCCTCATGCCCGACGGCCGCAAATATCTCGACCCCAAAACGCTCGACAAGATTCGCAGTCTCGACCTGCGCGCTCGTCTTGTCGTCGAAGGCTTCATCACCGGTCAGCACAAATCTCCTTACCACGGCTTCGCAGTCGAGTTTGCCTCGCACCGCGAATATGTGCCCGGCGATGAAATCAAACACATCGACTGGAAGGTGTGGAGCAAGACTGATCGCTACTACATTAAAGAGTACGAAGAGGAAACGAATCTCAAGATGACCATCCTCCTCGACTGCTCCAAGTCGATGCGCTACGGCAGCAAGGAAACCACCGGCGGCGTCAAAGCCGACGGCAAACACGACGGCTGGAGCAAGTTCGAGTACGGCTCCACTGCCGCGGCTTGCCTGGCCTACATGGCGCAGCAGCAGCAGGATGCCGTCGGGCTGATCACCTTCGATACCGATGTGCGGCTCAAGCTTCCTTCGTCGAGCCATCCCAGCCATCTGAAGCTGCTCATCCACGAAATCGAACGCACCGTGCCCGACAACAAGACCGATGTCGGCGATGTCTTCCGCAGCCTCGCCGAGCAAATCGGCAAACGCGGTCTGGTTGTACTCGTGAGCGATCTGTTCGTGGATATGTCCACGCTCAAAACTGCCTTGCAACACTTTCGCCATCGTCGCCATGAAGTCGTCGTGTTTCATGTGATGCACGACCACGAGCTTTCGTTTCCGTTTCAGGACAACACTGAGTTCCGCGGATTGGAAGTCGATATGCAACTGCTCACCGAGCCACGCTCGCTGAGGAAAACGTATCTGGAAGTCGTCGATCGCTACCTGCATCAGGTGCGGAAAATCTGTGCCGGCGCGGGTATCGATCACGTGCTGATGAATACGAAAGAGCCGCTCGATGCGGCACTGTCGGGATATCTGGCGTTTCGCAATCGGACGGTCAGAGGTGTTGGCCGAAGGTAAAACGATTTTACCACGAAGGCACGATGACAAGAAGACACGAAGTTGGAAAAGGCAATTTTATAAGGAAAGCAGGAATGAAGGAAAGCATGAAAAGATTGAAGTGCTCATGCCTTTTTCCTGATTTCCTTCCTTCCTGCTTTCCTAAGAAATGTCTTTGCCTTGCTGCCTTCTTGTCTTGATCTTCGTGACTTCGTGCCTTCGTGTTAAATCCGATTCAGACTTGTGCTTCGCAATCAGGAATTGACCCATGTTCAACTGGCTCGGTATTTCAGCGATCAATCCTGCGCTGCTCTGGGGCGCGCTAGCGGTTGCTTCGCCCATCATTATTCACCTGCTCTCTAAGCGTAAGTTCCGCGTCATCGAGTGGGCTGCGATGGATTTCCTTATCGAGGCGGAAAAGCGAAATCGCCGTCGCGTGCGCCTTGAGCAGCTCATTCTGCTGCTGCTGCGCTGTCTCGCGATTCTGCTGATTGCGTTTCTCGTGGCTCGGCCGTTCTTTCAGTCGCAGGGGCTTGCCTCGGCACTTTTGGCGGATGCGAGTTTTGAACGGGTGATTCTGCTCGATGATTCGCCGAGCATGCAGTTGCAAGCTGAGGGCAAGATCACTTTTGATGAAACCAAGAAAGGCCTCGTGGCGTTTGTGCGTGATCTGTCTCGTGAACGATCGCGCGACACCGTTACGATTCGTCTGACGAGTCGGCCGGATCAGCCGATTGTTTCCGGTCGCAATCTGACGAGCGATCAGGTAGAAGAAATCGTGCAGGCCATTGAGACCGTCGTCGCTTCCGATCTGCCCGCGAATCTGGGCAAGGCCCTGCTTGAAGTGGAACAGAGTTTTGAAGATCGCAGTGGGCCGACGAATCGCGTGGTTTATCTGGTGACCGATTTCCGTAAGCGCGATTGGGGAACAAGTGCGCCTGCGACTGATGCGGTGCGTTCTCCTGCTCCTGCGCCTGCCGCTGCTCCTGCCCCTGCTGCTGGCACCGACGCCGACGTACCGGGCATCATCAAGCGTCTCTCCGAGCGGGCCAGTGAATTCATCGTGCTCGATATCGGCGAAGTCGCTACTGAAAATCTTTCGATCATTGATGTTCGCTCCGTGAACAAAGCTCTGGTCAAAGGCATCGAAAGCGAGTTCACCGTTCACGTGCGCAACACCGGCTCATCCACTTTGAGTGATGTCGATGTCACCTTCGCAGCGGGTGAGTCGCTCGAGCTTAAGAGCAAGATCGATTCGATTGCAGCGGGTGAAGAAATCGCGGTGCCGTTCAAATTCAAATTCGAAGAGACCGGCTCCGTGCCCATCACTGCTTCCGTCGGCGCTGATCCGCTTAAGCCTGACAACACTCGCAACTTTGCTGCTCGTGTTCGCGATGGTGTGCAGGTGCTGCTGGTCAATGGCGATCCTTCCAGCGATTTCGAACACTCAGAGGTTTACTTCCTCAAGCAGGCTCTTCGTCCGCGTGGTCTGGGCCTGCTCGGGTTCACCATTGAAGAAGTCACCGAGAGCCAGTTTGAGGCGCTCGATCTGTCGCGCTTTCAGGTGATCTTCATCTGCAATCTTTATCGCTTCACCGAAGACAGGCAAGCAGCGCTCGACAAGTGGGTCAAAGCCGGCGGCGGCCTGGTCATTTACCTGGGCGACCAAGTCGATGAAGAAATTTACAACACGCAGCTCTATAAAGAAGGCAAGGGCCTCCTGCCCGCCCGCCTCGCCGGCATGCGCGGCGATGAGACCGAGCGCACTTGGGTTGGCTTGGATATCGAAGACGCAAACCACATCGTCTTTGGCAACTATAAAGATGATCTGGGCGCACTCATCAGTCAGGTGAAAGTGTTCCGCTGGTGGCACATCACGCCTGATGAGAAGGCGGTGAAGGCGGGCGAAGTGGCGGTGCCGGTGCGACTGACCGATGCGGACAACGCGCCTGCATTTGCGGAGAAGACGTATGGCAACGGCAAGGTGGTGCTCGTCGCTACGGCTTGCGATGCGGACTGGAACAATTGGCCGGGCAATCCGAGCTATCTGCCGACGGTTGGGTATTACACGGAATACGTCGCTCGCAACACGGTGGGCGAAGGCACCCTCGCTGCGGGCACGCCGATTTTGTACGACCTGGATGCGGCGAAATATCGGATGGATGGTCGCATCGTTCCGAAGCTGACAAATTTTCCAGAGACGGATGTGGTGCCTGTGCAGGCTGAGCCTGTCGATGAAGGCAAGCGGTTGCAGGTGATTTTTCCCGACACGCAGCGCGTTGGTTTTTACAAGCTCGAACTGACCGGCGTGGACACCCTGCCTCACACGGTGCTCTTCGCCACCAACATCGACGCTACGGAAGGACAACTCGACCGTGCGGACGAAGCGGATGTGAAGAAGCGTCTGGGCGATGCGAATGTGAAATGGCTCAAAGGCCATGCCGCGCTGACGGCTGGTGCCACCGGCGCTCGCTCCGAATTCTGGCGGGCGATTTTGTTTGCGTTGGTGCTGGTGCTTTGCACGGAGCAGTTTTTGGCTTGGACGTTTGGACGAAGAAGGTGAAAAAGTTCAAGGTTCAAAGTTCAAGGTTTGAAGTTCAAGGTTTGAAGTTTGATGTGTTTTTCGTTTTGCGATTTTTGCGATTTTTTTGCGGCTCTTGTTTCTGGCCTCTTGTTTCCTGTGACTCGCCTGCTCGAAAGGAGCTGTTGCGATGAAGACCCGCCAAGCTCGAAATGTGAATCGACTGTTGCGCCGACTGGGCCTATTGGCCTGCGCCTCGGCGATTGTTGTGCCGATGGCTTTCACGTTTGCGCAGCAGGTGCAGGTGCAAGTGCAAGTGCAAGAGGTGGCGCAGCCTGTTGAAGTTCAAGTCGAGTTGGCTCCTGCGCAGGCGGTGCAAATCGGTCCTGCTGGCGCGGTGCCTGCTCAGCAAGCCGCCGCAAAGAAAGACGACAAGAAAGAAGAGAAAGCGCCTTCGGTTGATCCCGAACTTGAAAAGGAAATCGCCAAGCTCAAGAAGGAACTCGAAGGCCTCAAAAAAGGCACGACTGACTTCGATCTCAAGACGGCTGAGTTGGGTAAGAAAGAACGCGAACTTCGCACCAAGGTTCAGCTTGAGGCGCGCAAAAAGCAGCAGGATCAAATCGTCGAGCAGATCACCAGCGGCCTGACGCTCGATACCGATAGCGATGTGGACATGCTGCTCGACCGTGCGCGGGAATATGCCACGGAAGGGCGCTACCGCGATGCCAGCGTGCTTTGGCAGCATGTGCTGGATCAAAAGCCTGGCCTCACCGATCGAGAGCCGATGCAGACGGCAGGCACAGGTGCCAAGAGCGGCGCGGTGCTGCGCCCGGTGCGCGATCTGGTGGAAATGGAATTGGCATCGCTGCCTGCTGAGGGACTGGCTGAATATCGCATCGCCGCTGATGCGGAAGCGCGGGCGGTGCTTGCTGCATCGCAGGTTGGCAGCGATGTGGATCGTGAACTCGAAGGTCTGTCCGAAGTGGTGCGGCGATTTTTTATGAGCAGCCTCGGCGATGATGCTGCTTATCGTCTGGCGTGCATTGCGATGGATGAATGGGATTTCATTTCCGCGCGTCGTCTGCTTGAAAAAGTGACCTATGCACATCCTGATCCTTCCATGTCCCGCGCTGATCTGCTGCTGCGCCTGGCGCTGGTGAATGCCAAAGCTGGCGATAGCGCTGGCGCGAAGTTGGCGCTCAAGTCACTCGAAGAAGCCACGAGCAAGAGTGCGCTGCCAGCGGATCTGATGGCGGCAGTGCAGCGCGTGGTGGATGCGGGTGTGGCGGTGATGGCGGCGACGGGGCCGGTCAAGGGCTGGCCGATGGCGCTGGGCGGCGCGACGCGTGATGGTGTGATGGCGGGGCTGCCTGGCAAAGTGGTCGATGGCAGTGCGCTTTGGATCGATCAGCCGATGGGCGAATTTGATTTCAAGGTGCCTGAACTCGTGGGCAAGGCCCAGATGATGGGCACGCCTCAGCAAGGTTCACAAGGCCGTCAGGAAATTGTCAACCGCTGGGCCAAGGGTGGCTGGACGCCGACGGCGCAGGTGCTTTTGCGCGACGGCAAAGCCTTCTTCAAAACGCACAACGAACTGCGCTGGTACGACCTCAAGACCCGCAAGTTGGAGGACACCGTCGCGCAGCCTTCGATCAAACTCGAATCCGGTGCCCGCATCTGGGCGCAGAATTATTACTACGGCAACCAGCAGCCCGACACGCCGACCTCCACCGAAGAGATCGCCATGTTCGGCGACCGCATCGCCAAGTCGATGTCGCTCATCGGCGACACGCTCTATCACCTGGAAGGTCGCATGTGGATGGGTGGGCCTAACGCCCGCATCATGGTTTGGAATCGCAACAAGCAATCGCAGCTTGAAGTCACCGAGCGATTATGTGCCGTCGATGTCACCGACGCAGGCAAAGGCAATCGCGTGAAGTGGCGCTACCCTGCTGATGAAGCGGCGCAGAGCGATCTGCGCTTTCTCGCGCCGCCTGTGCCCACGACAGGCGATCAGCTCATCGTGCCCGTGATGCGTAACGGCGAACTTTTTCTGACGGGCATCGATGCGGCAACGGGCAAGGAGCGATGGAACACGCTCTTGGGCATGCCGCCTAATGATGATAGTTCGCGCTGGGCGACGGTCGGCGTGGCAGCGGTGGGTAGTGAAATTTATGTGGCCACGGGCTACGGCACGATCCTGGCGGTCGATGCTGATGCGGGCTCCATTCTCTGGGCCTCGCGCTATAAGCGATCGGAGCCGGCAGGTCAGCAAAATCGCAACTTCATGTTCGGCGTTCGCGGCAGCGTCAATCTGCCGGGCTGGACTGAAGATGTCATCATCCCGCGCGGCGACAAGCTGGTGCTCCTGCCTTCCGATGCTGATCAGGTCATCTGTTTCAGCAGGCTCACCGGCAAGCAGATCTGGTACTCGCCGCGCGAAAATGCGACCTACGCCCTGGGCGTTCTCAATGATTCGCTTTATGTCGCAGGGCAGAATGTCGTGCGTCGCTACTCCATCGTCAGCGGCAAGCTCGAAAAGGAAGTCACGCTCAAAGTCGAAAGTCATGCTCGCGGTGCGCTGACGCCGCAAGGTGTTTATCTGCCTACGCAAGGCGAGATCATTCGACTTGATCCCAAGTCGCTCGCCATTGCCGGTCGGCTTCGCGTGGCGACCAATTCGCAGGATCCGGTGGGCAATCTGTTTTGCGATGGTGAGCATCTCGTCGCTGCGGGTCTGGATCGTGTTTATGCACTTTCTGATGGTGATGTGCGCTTGCGCGAACTGACGGATTCCATTGCGAAAAAAGAAAACGGCGGGCTGCGCATGGAGCGGGCGTTCCTTTATGAAGTGCTGGGCAAGACCGAAGCTTCGGTGGAAGATTTGCGCGTGGCGTTCAAGCTGCTGCCGCAGTCGGGCAAGGAATTTCCGGTGGCTGGACGCAAGTTGATGCTGGGCCTGTTGGACCTGGCACAGGCTTCACCGGAAAAGGCGGAGCCGCTGTTTGATGAAGCGGAAAAAGTCGCAGCACCACTCAAGCAACAGGTGCGCGTCTGGCTGGCGCGGGGTCGCTATCACGCTGCTCGCGGCGAATCGATCAAGGCGCTGGATCTGTATCTCAGAGCAGCGCAGGACACCAGCGATGCCCTCGTGCTCGTCGATGAAGACGATGGCCGGCGTGAAGCCCGCGCTTCGCTCGCTGCTGGTGCGGAGATTCGCACGCTGGTGACGAAGCTACCTGACCTGAGCGATGAACTGGCTCGTCGCGGCGAAGCAGCACTGAATCCGCATCTGGCTTTGGCTGAACTTGAACGGCGTATGGCAGAGCCCGGCGCAGCATTACCGCAGGCGGGCGAGATTCAGAAACTGGAAACAGAACTGGCTGCGCTGAGTAAAGAGAGCAAAGCGGCACAGGCAAAACTGACTGCGTCCGACAAAGAACGAAAGCAGATTGAGTTTCAGATCGGCGTGGAAAAGACCAATCCCACTGGCAAGCTCGAAGCGCTCAGCAAGCAACTGGCTGACCTTAATGCCGCCGCCGAGCCGACTAAGACCGCATCGCTTTCACTCGACAAAGCGATCGATCAGAAGCAGTCGGAAGTCGAAGCCGTTCGCAAGCAACTGGCCAAAGAGCTACTGCAACTGAACGATCTCAAAGCCAATCGCCTGGCTCATGCGGAACGTCTCCTCGCCCTGGGCAATCTTTATGCTGGCTCCAGCGTCGAGCTCAAGGCTCACCTGCTCGCGGCCCGTTACCTCTGGAATGAAGACTGGTTCGAGCGATCCGAAATGGTTCTGCGCGAACTGGCGCTGTCGCCCAATCGCTCTATTGCGGCAGCAGGCAGCGTTGCCCTGGCGCAAGGCTACTCGGTCATGAAGTGGAATCGCCAGTCTTATCAGCAGTGGGCCCGCGTTGCCGCTGATTTCGGCAATGTCGCTGTCGAGCAGGGCGACCGCATGATCAGTGCCGGCGAACTGGCCAGTGCTGCTCTGCGTGCTAAGGATGCACCGGCCAATCCTTCGCAGACGATCATTCGTCAGATGCCCTTGCCCCCTTATGAAAAACTCTGGTCGCAGACCATCAGCGGCTACTACCAACTCGAAACTAATCTCGAAGGCGCTTCGCAATACCTCGAAGACCATCTGCTGATGCTCCACACATCTTCGAGCAAAATCATCTGCAAGAACATCGAGTCCGGCCAGGACCTGTGGCATCTCTCGCTTGCGCGTTCCAATTATTCAGGCTCCTCCACCACCAACGATCGCATCGTTCAGTTCAACAACTACAACTTCCCCAACGGCAACCTGCATCGCCAGGGACACATCGCGCTGCTCACTTCGCCTGATCGCGTGATGGCCTTCAGCTTGACCAGCGGCAAGAAGCTTTGGGATGTCGATACGCTGCCCGCGCCCGATCGCGCCAACCGCATGAACTATTACTTCGGCGGCGCCAGCCCGATGTCAGCCGTCGCCATCGGCAGCGGCGTGGTCGTCGAGCATGGGGTGGGCGGCGATCGCAGCGAGACACAGGTCCGCGCACTCGATCTGCACACCGGCAAGGTGCGCTGGATCACCGAATTCAAGAGCGATCAAATCACGGGTCTCAATGCTGCTCACGGTTATGTTTATGTCTTCACCAACAACGGCAGCCAGCTTGTCATCTGCGATGCCGCCACCGGTCAGCGCATGGGTCGCATCAAGTTCGAGAACAGACAGCCACAGAATCCCATCGAGTTCACCGCCAAAGGCCTGCTCGTGGCCACCATGCAGAAGGCCACGTTCTATGAGCTTCCCACCGGCAAAGAGAAGTGGTCCTCCAATCTCACCAATCGCGGCAACACTGTTTTCTCCGGCTACCAGCGCATCGAAAGGCTCGATGACCATCGCGTGGCCATTCTCAACGGCGGGTTGTTCATGCTCGACCTGCGCGATGGCAAGGAAGTGGGCTTCGTCTCGGCTGCTGACATGGGCGGCCGCTATGTCAACGACATGGCCATCTCGCCTGATGGCAAAGAAATCCTCGCCATCGGCTACGGCAACCAGAACGAACAAACCATCAGCATCATCGATGCAGTCAATAACAAAGTGAAGTCCAACATCAATCTGGGCCCGCGCATCGGCCAGCAGGTGCAGGCCAGCAAAGTCGCATCGAGCGGCGACCTGTTGCCCGTGCTCATCAACGATCTACCCAAAGACCTGGGCGGCGGCCGCAAGCAGTACACCGGCAAGGCCACCGTCGGCATCTTCCGCAAAACCGATGGCCAGCGCATCGATATCGACAAGGTAGGCTTCGCTGATGAAGGCAAGTTGACCAATGCCCGCTCACCGGTGGTGCGCGGCGACTACCTGCTCATCACCAATGGCCAGACCGTCACGGCTTACAAGCGATCAGATGGCAGCAAGCCGATGGAGCTGAAACCTTACGACACCTCCAAAGACGAAGACGATGCCAAGAAGGGTTCATCGATCGAAGTGCCCAATGCCCTCCCGCAGATTCTGCCCGGTGTCGGACCAGGCGGCGCTCGCATCATCATCCAAGGCGGCAAGATCGAGATCAACGGTAAGAAGATCGAGCTGAAGAAAAAAGAAGAGGACAAGGACCAGAAGAAGGATGAGAAGGCGGATGAAAAAAAGGATGACAAGAAAGGCGCAGCTGCTGGCGACGGCGGTAAGGCAACTGTGACGATCAAGGCAACCGTGATTAACGGCAACGACCCCGCCATCATCGAAATCGACGGCGACACCATCATCCTCGACGCCATCGGCGAAGCTGTCGAAGAAGCTGCGAATCAGCGGGCGAAGGAAAGCAAAGATGATCAGGAAACCAAAAAAGAAAAGAAGTGACGCCATCGCGTCGCCGAAACTCGACGCATGTAACTTTTCCTATTCCCCTCCCTCTTATGGAGGTGTTAGGGGAGGGTCGAGTGTTCAGTAAAGCTGCATGAAACGCAGCGCCAATGATGATCGAATATCCAACCCTCCCCCAGCCCCTCCCTAAGAGGGAGGGGAGTAAGAGTGAGACCGATTTGTGAGTAAATCCATCCTTCAATTTCTCGGCTTCGATCTGGGCAACATTCCTCCCGATGCTCAGTGGGAGTTTGTCTGGACCAGTGCTGATGCGCTGGGTTCCTGGCGCATCTTCGCCTTCATCGGTGCTCTGCTGCTGATGGGTTGGTTCGTGTTCTACATGTACCGCCGGGAGATGGATTCGTGCCCGATGAAGGCGCGCATTTTTCTCGGTGTCGTTCGTTCGCTTGTGCTGCTGACGCTCGCCATCGTTTTTCTTGGGCCTGCGATTCGCGTCAAGGAAATCAAGATTCGGCAGGATGTGATTCTCGTGCTCATCGATGAATCGCTCTCCATGCTCACACCGGATCGCTATCTCGATGACGATGCTGCTTCCCGTGTCGCAGCGCTCACCGGCAAGACGCTGGATGAAATTCGCGTGCAGCGGCCTAATCGTGCAACGCTCATCAACGACATCCTTCAGCGTGAAGGCGGCAAGTTCATCGCCGATCTCACCAAGCAAGGGAATGTGAAAGTTTCGATGTTCTCCAGCCGTCCCGGCAAGCCACAGGACTTCGCCTACACCGGCGATGACAAAGCGAACGCCGCCGCCAAAGCAGAAGAGGCAAAGAAAAACGCAGCGGCCAAAAACGCGACTAAGGACGCGACCAAGGATGAGAGCAAAGACGCCACGGCCAAGAGCGATGAAGCAGATGAAGAACCTGCTGCGCCCACAACAGTGACGCTGGTCCCCAGCGGTCAGGGCACGAATCTGGCGCTGGCGATTCGCGAAGCGATCAAGAGCTCGCCGGGCAATCCGATCGCTGCGGTGATTGTCATCACCGATGGTCAGAACACGGTGCGCGAAGATGATCCGCTGATGGCGGGCGACTTTGCAGGTGAGCAGAAGGTGCCGATCTTCACCATCGGCGTAGGCGATCCGAGCAAGAAGCGCAACCTGCGCGTCAACATGGCCAAGGCCAATGAGTCGGTGCGCAAGGGCAATCCGTTTCAGGTTGAAGCCGAGATTGAAGCCGAAGGCCTCGACGCCACCACGGTCACTGTGGAACTGGTCGCCCGTGTCATGCCCGGCGGCGGCACCGGCGAAAATGTGTTGCAAACCAAGCAGATCAATCTCGCTGCATCAACTGGCAACGAAGAGAACGCCATCGGCAGCGCGATCGAGCGCACAAGTTTTGAGTTCACGCCGCAGCTTCCCGGGGATTACGAATTTGCGGTGCGCATTCAAAGCGTCAGCCGTGAAAGCGATGAAGAGGACAATCTCTCCAAGCCCGTGCGCGTGAAGGTACGTACCGACAAGGCTCGCATCCTTCTGATTGCCGGCGCGCCAACCTGGGAGTATCGCCCGCTGCTTGGCCTGCTCACGCGCAACAGTGATGTCAATGTTTCAGTCTGGCTTCAGTCGATGGATCTGGACATCAAGCAGGAAGGCAACACCCCGCTGACGCATCTGCCTTCGACTACTCGCGAACTGTTCGAGTATGACACGATCATCATGTTCGATCCTGATCCGCGCGAGTTTCAACCTTCGTGGATCGAGCTCCTTCGCTCCTTCCTGGGCGAACATGGCGGCGGCCTGCTCTACATGCCCGGCCCCAAGTATGCCACGCAGTTTCTGGGCGGCATCCTCACCCGCAACATTCAGGATTTTCTCCCTGTTCGCTTTGGCGACATGGGCGCACTCGATGTGAAAAGTCTCATCGCCAGTCACACCCGCGAATGGCCGCTGGGCATGGTCCCTGCTGAGATGGATCACCCGATGCTGCGCTTTGATACGACCAATCCCCCGCTCAACGACGCCGTCTGGGCTGCCATGCCCGGCCTCTACTGGAGCTTCCCCAACCTCGGCGCTAAGCCCGCCACGCGAACGCTCCTCGAGCATTCCGATCCATCGCTGCGTATTGGTCGTGATGCGCGTCCGATTCTCGTCAGCGGTCTCTATGGCCCCGGTCGCGTGGCGTACCTCGGGTTCAACGGAACATGGCGCTGGCGTCAGGTCGGTAGTGATTCGGAGTACTACGAAAAGTTCTGGCTCCAGACGATCAACTACCTCATCGCCGGTCGCGATCAGCGCGGCAGCAACCGCGGCTACATCGATCTCATCAAAGACAACTTCCACAAGGGCGATCAGATCAAAGTCGAAGCGCGACTGCTCGATCCTTCATTCGTGCCCATGGAAATTCAGACGGTTGATGGTACGGTCAAGGCAGGCAACGTGGTGTTGCCCGTGCGGTTTGAACGCATGAGCGCCGAGACGCCTGGCATGTATCAGGCGATTATCCCCGCAGTCGAACTGGGCACGCACGAAATTTCTATTCAGCTTGAAGGCACCGATCCGGGTAAGCCGATCGCCCCGATCACGCGCCGTTATGAAGTGGGCCTGCCACGCGTGGAGATGGAAGTGACGCAGCTTAATAAGCAGGTGCTTTCGGAAATTTCGCAGCGATCGCACGAAGGGCAATACTTCGAAGTGGATGAGTGGAACAAGGTCGCCGCTGCGGTGCCCAATCGCAGTCAGACGATCGAAGTGCCACGCAAGCCTTATGAACTGTGGTCCACCGATCGCCTGCTGATTCTGCTGGTCGTTCTGCTCACCATCGAATGGGCAGTGCGCAAGCGATATCGCTTGATGTAAGTGATTGCCCAAAGTTTCAACCTTGAACCTTGAACCTTGAACTTTGAACTTTGAACTTTGAACTTTGAACTTTGAACTTATTCCCGGATCAATGATGCAACCCAAAGTCTCCTCTCAGGTCTTGTCCAAACTTCACGCGCTGCGCCGCTCCATCAGCGCGTGGCTGCTTGTGCGTGGCGTTGCCATTGTGCTCGCCGCGCTGGTTGTGCTGCTGCTGCTTAGCCTCTGGCTCGACTGGTCGTGGATGCTCGATCGTCCGCAGCGCATCATCTGCATCGTCGTGGCCCTGGCTGTTCTTGCTTATCTCATGTTTCGCCATCTGCTCAAGCCGCTCACGCGCAAGCTCGATGAAGAAACGCTCGCTCTGCATGTGGAAGGCAAACATCGTGAGCTTCGCGAAGGCCTGATCAACGCGCTTCAGTTCTCGAAGATCAAAGACCCCAGCGCGCTGGGCCTTTCGCCACAGATGGTGGAAGCGACGATTGCCTCGGGCAATGAAGCGGCACAGAAAGCTGACTTTCGCGATGTGCTCGATCGTTCCGTTTTTGTGCGCAATGCATGTATCGTGGCCTTCTTCCTGCTCGCGCTGGGGGCACTGGCTGTCGGCGTGGCGAAGAACAAAACTTTGGGCATCTGGTTCAATCGCATGTTCATGCTCGGCGACGATCGCTATCCGCGCAACACGCAGTTTGTATTCAAGACCAATGACAAAGGCGAGTTGCTCCTGCCGCGCGGCGATGACTGGGAAGCTGCTGTGCAGGTGACCGGTGTTGTGCCCCAGTCGGTCTATATTGATTACGCCCCCAACACCGGCGACTCCGTCACGCAGCTCATGGCCCGGCAGGGCGAAGAAAACGCCAACGCAAAAGAAGGCCAGTTCACCGCAAATTTCAAAAACATCATCGAAGAGTTTCGCTTCCGCGTTCGCGGCGGCGACAACCGAATGGATTGGATTCCTGTGCGCCTGGTTGATCGTCCTTCCATCGACAGCTTCGACCTGACACTCGAACACCCGCGCTACACGGCACGTGAGCCGCAGGTCGTCTGGTCGATTCGTCCTGCGGTGATCGCTGCGAGCGGCAACGAGAAGTCGCCGCGCCAAGATGCCAAGGCCGGGTCGAGTTCCATCTCGCCCCTCAAAGGCTCGACCATTCGCTTCACCGCCACCAGCAATAAGCCGCTCCAATCTGCCACGCTCAAGTGGGAAAAGGGCGAGCTGCCGCTGACGATCGAAGAAGCGCAAGGCAAAGATGATGCAGGCAACGCGCGAAAAGTATCGAGCTTCTCGGCAGTCCTTTCGGAGGAGCAACTCACCAGCGCCACCTACGCCATTGACCTGCTCGATACCGAAGGCCTCGAATCCAAACGGCCCACGCGATTCATTGTTCGCCTTCGCGCTGACAAAGACCCGACGGTGCGTGCGCAGCTTCTGGGCATCAGCAGCATGATCGTGACTGATGCTCGCATTCCGATTGAATCGACTTTCCGCGATGACTATGCCGTGACCGCGGCGGCACTGAACTTTCAATTTCGAGGCGAAAGCGAAGAAGCACCCAAAGGCAGCGACAGGATTCCATTCACGGATGTGAAGCTCAATGAACAGGATGTCACCGAGCGCGGGTACACGCATGTCTATCGCTGGGAAGTGGGCGATCTGAAAATGCCGGTGGGTACGAACATGACTTTCCATGTCGATGTGCAGGACAACGACACCATCTCCGGCCCCAAGATCGGCAAGAGCACAGCGTTCTTCGTGCGCGTTGTGACGCCCGAGGATCTGCGTGCGGAGCTGACTCGCCGTGAACAGGAACAGCGCCAGGAATTTGAGCGACTGATCAAGACGCAGGATGACCTGATCGCCGAGACGCGCATCGTTCTCGCCACGGGCGGCACACAGCCACAGCTCTCGGCGGCGCTGAGGCAATCGCTCATGCAATCGCAGAAGCGCCAGAAACTCACCGCCGACCGCTGCAAAGCCATCGGCAAGCAGTACGACAACATTCTGCTCGAAGTGATCAACAACAGGCTTGAAGATGAAGATGGCCCGGTGCGCACAAGGCTTGAGGGCAAAGTGATTCAGCCGCTCTACAACCTGGGTGAGCGCGAAGGCATTGCTGCGACTGACAAGCTTGATGCGGTGCGTAAGGCCAGCGATGGCGCGGCCCGTGAGAAGGCACTCCAGGCAGCACTGGCGCAGCAGATTCAGATGGCGGATCAGATGCGCGAAGTGCTCAAGAACATGGTCCGCTGGTCCAACTATCAGGAAGCGGTCAATCTGCTTTATCAGGTGCTCACCACGCAAGGGCAGGTCAATCGCGAAACCTTCCGCGCTCATCAGGCGCGTCTGCAAGGCATTTTTGGTGAGGGTGATAAGCCTAAGTAATTCGATGAACATTTGAAGACACGCGCAGCGATGACGCTGCGGCTATGAAAGAGAATCGCGCGATGTAAAAAGCATCGCGCTTTTTTTAGCCGCAGCGTCCTCGCTGCGCGTCTGCGATGGGCTACCGTTCTAATCCTTTCCTAACGCATATTCACATTCTTCTCACGATTGCTGCACAAGCGTCTCACGAAAGACTTCTAACTTTAAGTCTGCACTGATTGCAGTGCCCGCTCTTCGCATGTCGGGCGATGGCGGCCAGGGACAGTTGTTAGTGAAACCTCTTTTCAGGAGACTCATGATGATTAAGGTTCCCGCGTGGATGGCAGCAGGTGCGATGTGCGGTTTGACCGCTGTTGCAACCGCAGAGACGGCCAACGAAGCTCAGCTTCGCGCCAAGGTCGAGCAGTTGGAAAATCGCCTGTCGCAAGTCGAAGGCAAGAGCAACGAGAACTGGCTCAATGAACGCCGGGCTGAAGAAGTCAAGGCGCTCATTCAGGAAGTGCTCGCCGATGCGGACACCCGCGCCAGTCTGATGGCTGACGGCATGACCGCTGGTCACGATGGCAAGTTCTTCATCGCCTCAGCTGATGGCAAGTTCCGCATGGACATCGGCGGTCAGCTCCAGTTCCGTTATATCTTCAACTTCGAGAACGATGATGACGACAAGAGCGACGATGGCTTCCAGGCTCGCCGTACGAAGCTGAGCGTGGGTGGTCACATCACCGCTGGCCCCAAGTGGAACTACAAGCTGGTGCTTGCTGGCGAGCGCGATGACGGCACGATCCTCGTCGAAGACATTGAGATCGGCACCAAGATCACGGACAACCTCAACGTGAAGTTCGGTAAGTTCAAGCTGCCGTTCCTCCGCGAAGAACTCAACAGCTCCTCGAAGCTGCTGACCGTCGAGCGTGGTCCTTCAACCGAATTTTTCACACTCGATCGCGCCGAGCAGTTTCAGCTTGGCGTTGACATGGACATGATCCGCATCCTCGCTTCGATCAGCGATGGCTCGGACAGCGAGTTCACCGAAATCGGTGCAGATGCGGTGGAGATTGCTCTGACCGGTCGCATCGATCTCAAGCTCGCGGGTGACTGGAAGCAGTGGGATGACGTCTCCGCGTGGAGCGGCGAAGCATTCGCAGCCTTCATCGGCGCGGCGGTTCACTTCGAAGCTGGCGACGGCCGCAACGGTGGCGACGCCAACTACTTGGCTTGGACCATTGATGCCTCCATCGAGACCAACGGCTTCGGTCTGATGGCAGCCATCACCGGCGGCCACACCGACAACGACTCAGGCGTGGGCGATCGCGACATGATCGGCTTCCTCGTGCAGGCTGGCTACATGGTCATCCCCGACACCCTCGAACCCTTCGTCCGCTTCGACTGGATCGATGGCGATGTCGCTGGCCAGGATGAAGCCATGTTCGTCACCGTCGGTGCCAACTACTACTTCAAGAAGCACAACGCCAAGTTCACCGCCGACGTCCTCTTCTGGCTCGATGGCGATGATCCGACCGGCAACCCCTTTGGCAACAGCGAAGTCGGCTCCGGCCTGGGCTTCACCGGCGACACGCAGGCCAAGGACAGCTTCCTGATCCGTCTCCAGTTCCAGCTCCTGTTCTAAAAAAGCATCTCCCCTCGATGCTCGAATGAGACAGCTTAATGGACCGTCTCACGGGCGAACCGGTGGAAACACCGGCTCGCCCTTTTGGTACAGGAGACAGGGGACAGGAGACAGAAAACAGGGGACAGTAAGCGTGCCGTTTCCTGATTGCTCAATATTACTGGATCATCGTCTCCTGCCCCCTGTCTCCTGTTCCCTGTTCCCTGCCCACTGTCCCCGTTCCTCCTGCAAAGGTACATTGCACATGACAATCCTCGAAACCCGATCCACAGGACTCGCCATGAAAGCGATGAAACGAGAAATCGCCCGGCCAACCAAGGCCCATCTGCTCATCGTCGAAGATGAAGAAGACCTGCGCGAGCTGCTGGTCTATAACCTGGCGCGCGATGGCTTTCGCATCACAGCGGTTGAGTCGGGTGAACAGGCGATTCTCAAAGCGCAGAAAGATCTGCCTGATCTGGTGGTGCTCGATCTGATGCTGCCGGGCATGGATGGATTGGAAGTTTGCAAATCGCTCAAGAATCAGAAAGAGACCGCGCACATTCCGGTGGTGATGCTCACCGCTAAGGGCGAAGAGTCGGACATTGTGACGGGGCTGGAACTGGGCTCGGATGATTACATCACCAAGCCGTTTAGCCCGCGTGTGCTCTTGGCGCGTATCAAGGCGGTGCTTCGCCGCAAGCAGGATGATGCTGATCCCGCCAAGGAAGATGGAGCCATCGAAGTCAATGGCATGATCATCAGCCCCAGTCGCCACGAGGTGCGCATCGGCGAAGAGCGCATTGATCTGACGGCCACCGAGTTTAAGCTGCTGATGCTGCTGGCGCGTCGTCCGGGGCGCGTGTTCACGAGGCAGCAGATCATCGAGAACGTACACGGCGGCATGTCCGCGGTGACGGATCGTTCGGTCGATGTGCAGATTGTGACGCTTCGCCGAAAGCTCGGCACGCGCGGGGAAGATATTGAAACAGTGCGCGGCGTGGGCTACCGGTTTAAGGATTGAGGATCGCAAGTGAAAATAGAGCGTCTCGTGCCACACAATGAAACTGAAGGCATCGCACCACCGCTGATCGGTGGTGTTTCTATTTAGGGAAATCCGTAGGGTGCGGCGCCAGCAATAGCATTAGTAAATCTAATGGTCTATAACATTGACATTAGCACGGATAATGATAAGATTCAGATCTCATGTTCATGCTCCGTCTGTATTGCGATGTCGCGAGTCTGCGCAGCTTCTCCGCTGCGGCGGCCAAGCATGACATCACCCAATCAGCGGCGAGCCAGCGCATCGGGCAGCTTGAAAAGCAGTTGGGTGTGACGCTCATCGACCGCTCCACTCGGCCGGCGAGTCTGACCCCGGCTGGGGAGATTTTCTACACCGAAGCCCGCGAACTGATTCAGCGATATGACCGCCTGACTCAGCGACTGGCGAGCATGGCCAGCAATAGCGGGGTTGATCGCGATTTGCGCGGCGAAGTGGTGGTTGATGCGATTTATTCAGCGGGCATCGACCTGCTCAATCATCTGAAGGATGAGTTCGAATCGACTCGGCCACGCGTGACGGTCACCATCGATTACAAGCGACCGGAAGAAGTGTATGATGCGGTGTCCCACCAGCGGTGCGATCTGGGCATCCTTTCCTATCCGCAGCGGTGGCGCGATGTTGAAGTGATTCCGCTGCGAGATGAGCGTATGTGTGTGGCTTGTGCACCGGGTCATCCGCTGGCTTCGCGGAAGTCGGTACAGGCATCGCAACTGAGCAACTGGGAGATGGCGACGTTCGAGGCGGAATTGCCTGCGGGCAGGGCGATACGCAAGTATCTGCGCGAGCAGGATGCGGAGCCGACGATCGTCAGTGTGTTTGACAATATTGACACGATCAAGGCGGCCATCGAAGTGACAGAGCAGATTGCAATTCTGCCGCGTCGCACGATGAAGCGCGAAATCGAAGCGGGCACGCTGCGGGCGATCACGTTGGAGCCGAAGCTCGTTCGGCCGATGGGCATTATCCTGCCCAAGCGCACGCGAGCCTCAGGCACGCTTTCACCAGCCGCCCAGGCCTTTGTGGACTATCTCCTAGAGCACGCCGGCCCGGAAGCCGAGGCGTCCATCAGCGAAAAGGAATCGATAGGAGCCAGATAAGATGGACGGGACTATTACTTATTAAATATTACTTAATACTTATTGGCTATATCGGATAAAGGCCGCAGCAACAAAGCCAGTTTCTCCAATAGCTGTTAAGTAATAAGTATTAAGTAATAAATAATCGCCTTGCTGCCTTGCTGCCTTTTTGTATGTATTGCAATTGCCGCGTATCGGAGTCTCTTATATGCACAACATCCAACACGATCCTTTCACTGATCCGATGCTTCGCCCCGGCAAGCACGGTCTGTATGACCCGGCCAACGAAAAGGAAAACTGCGGCGTGGGTTTTGTCGCCCATGTCAAAGGTCAGCGCTCGCACCAGATCGTGCTCGATGCGCTGCAAGTCCTCATCGCCATGGATCACCGCGGCGCGTGTGGCTGCGAATCCAACACCGGCGATGGCGCAGGCATCCTCACCGCGCTGCCGCATGAGTTTCTCGCTAAGGTCGCCAGGAACGAACTCAAGGCTGAGCTGCCTGCCCCCGGCAAATTCGCGGCGGGCATCGTGTTCCTTCCGCAGATCGAAGCCGATCGCAATAAGTGCAAAGAGATCATCGCTGCCGCCGTCGCAAAGCAGAAGCAGAAGCTTGTGGGCTGGCGCAAGGTGCCCGTTGATTCTGCGAAAGCGGACATCGGCCCGGCTGCAAAAAAATCCGAGCCCATCAGCGAGATGCTCATCATCGCCGCCGGTGACGGCTTTGAAGGCGATGCCTTCGAGCGACAGCTTTACATCATCCGCAAGACCGCGACCAGCCAGATTCACGCCGACACAACCCTCAAGCAGGGCAAGGCGTTTTACGTCTGCTCGCTCTCGACGAAGGTCATCATCTACAAAGGCATGCTGACCCCCGCGCAGGTGCAGCTTTATTTCGCCGACTTGTCCGATCCTGATTTCACCAGCCATCTGGCGATGGTGCATTCTCGTTTTTCGACGAATACTTTCCCTTCGTGGGATCGCGCTCAGCCGATGCGCTTCATGAGCCACAACGGCGAGATCAACACCCTGCGCGGCAACATCAACTGGATGAAGGCCCGCGAAGGCGTGGTCGATACCGATGCCTTTGGTGATGATCTCAAGTCGCTCTTCCCCATCTGCGATGCAACCACCAGTGACTCGGGCTGCTTCGATAACGTGCTCGAATTCCTGCTCATGTCCGGCCGAACTTTGCAGGAAGGCGTGATGATGATGGTGCCCGAGGCCTGGCAGAACCACGACTCGATGCACGATGAGAAGCGCGCGTTCTACGAATACAACTCGGCGATGATGGAGCCATGGGACGGCCCGGCGTCGATCGTCTTCACCGATGGCCACTACATCGGCGCGGTGCTCGATCGCAACGGCCTGCGTCCTTCGCGCTACTACCTGACCAAAGACGACCGCGTCATCATGGCCAGCGAAGTGGGGGTGCTGCCAGTCGATCCGAAGATCGTCAAGGAAAAAGGTCGGCTGCAACCTGGCCGCTGCTTCCTCATCGACTTCGCTCAAGGTCGCCTCGTTCCCGATGATGAACTCAAATCGCAGGTCGCCAAAGCGCGGCCATACGCGCAGTGGCTCAAGGATCAGCGCATCACGCTTGATGAACTCGATGCCGCCAAGGAATCGCATGGTTTTGAGCCTGAAACCGTGCTCAATCGCATGCAGGCGTTTGGGTACACCGTCGAAACGATGCACTTCATGCTCGCTCCGATGGTGCATGAGAATCGCGATCCTGTGGGCTCGATGGGCAATGATTCTGCGCTGGCGTGTCTGAGCGATCAGCCGCGCATGTTGACGGATTATTTCAAGCAGCTATTCGCGCAGGTGACCAATCCGCCGATCGATTCGATCCGCGAAGAAGTCATCATGTCGCTCGAGTGCTACATCGGGCCTGAAGGCAATCTGCTCACCACCACTGAGCAGCAGGCTCATCGTCTGCTGGTGCCGCACCCGATCCTTACCAATGAGGAACTGTCGGCGATCAAGCACATGAATCATCGCGGCTGGAAGACCAAGACCATCGACATCACCTGGCCCAAGAGCGAAGGCACTACAGGCATGAGTAAGGCGCTGGCCCGCATCTGCGATGAAGCAGAAAAGGCCATCGACGAAGGCTATTCCATCGTGGTGCTTTCTGATCGCGCCATCAGCGCGGATCGCGTGCCTGTCAGTTCGCTCCTGGCCTGCGGTGCGGTGCATCATCATTTGATTGGTCAGTCCAAGCGCACACGCCTGGGCATCGTGCTCGAATCCGGCGAAGCGCGTGAGGTGCATCACCACTGCCTTCTCACCGGCTACGGCGCCGATGCGATCAATCCTTATCTCGCCTTCGAATCACTCTGGAAAGTTCGCGCTGATGGCATGCTCAGTGACGAGTTTGAGAGTGATGACGATGTTGTTTACGCCTACCGAAAAGCGTGCGCCAAAGGCATGCTCAAGGTCATGGCCAAGATGGGCATCTCCACGCTCCAGTCTTACAAAGGCGCTCAGATTTTTGAAGCGGTGGGCCTCAACGAGGATGTCATCGCCCGCTCCTTCGTCGGCACCGCCAGCCGTATTAAGGGCGTGAACCTCGATGTTCTTGCTGAGGAATCGATGCGCCGTCACGCCATCGGCTTCCCCGCGCGAAAGACCGAGTTGCTGCCCGTGCTGCCCAACCCCGGTGATTTCCACTGGCGCGCCGATGGCGAACGCCACATGTGGGATCCGCAGTCGATTTCTGATTTGCAGATGGCAGCGCGTGGTAACAGCCGTGAGGCTTATGCACGATTCTCCAAGCACATCAATGAAGACACGAAGGTGCGCTGCGCCCTTCGCGGCCTGCTCAAGTTCAAGGACGGCGGCAACCACGGCCCGATCAACATTGATGAAGTCGAGCCCACCGCCAATATCGTCAAGCGCTTCGTCACCGGTGCGATGAGTTTCGGCTCCATCTCCGCCGAGTCGCATGAAACTCTCGCCGTCGCCATGAACCGCATCGGCGGCAAGAGCAACACCGGCGAAGGCGGCGAAGACCCCGAGCGATTCACCCCGCTGCCCAACGGCGACTCCAAGCGCTCCGCCATTAAGCAGATCGCATCGGGCCGCTTTGGTGTCACCATCTGGTACCTCGCCAACGCGGATGAACTTCAAATCAAAATCGCCCAAGGTGCCAAGCCCGGCGAGGGCGGCGAATTGCCCGGCAAGAAGGTCGATCAGACCATCGCTCGCATTCGCTACTCCACGCCTGGCGTCGGCCTGATTTCGCCGCCGCCGCATCATGACATTTACTCCATCGAGGATCTGGCGCAGCTGATTCACGATTTGAAAAATGCGAATCCCTCCGCGCGCATCAGCGTCAAACTGGTGAGCGAAGTCGGCGTCGGCACGATTGCCGCGGGTGTGTCCAAGGCACATGCCGATCACATCGTCATCGCTGGCGATACCGGTGGCACCGGCGCTTCACCGCTGACGAGCATCAAGCATGCCGGCTTACCTTGGGAACTGGGCATCGCCGAAACGCATCAGACGCTGGTGATGAACGATCTGCGCAGCCGTGTTGTTTTGCAGACCGATGGTCAGATCAAGACCGGCCGCGATGTCGTCATCGCCTTCCTGCTCGGTGCTGAGGAAATCGGTTTCGCCACCGCGCCGCTGATCACGCTGGGCTGCATCATGATGCGCAAGTGTCACCTGAACACGTGTCCCGTCGGCATCGCGACGCAGGACCCGGTGCTGCGCAAGAAGTTCAACGGCAAGCCTGAGCATGTGATCAACTATCTGTTCATGGTGGCTGAGGAATGCCGTGAAATCATGGCGGATTTGGGCTTCCGCACGATCAACGACATGATCGGCCGCGTCGATTGCCTGGAGACCGATGCCGCCATCAATCACTGGAAGGCCAAGGGCATTGACCTGTCGCCGATGCTCGCCCCCGCAGTCAAGCCGCACAAGCGAGTCGGTGTTTACTGCACTCGCAAGCAGGACCATGGCTTGGAACTGGCGCTGGATAACACGACCCTGCTCGCGCTTTGCAGGCCGGCGATCGAGCGCGGCGAAAAAGTTCGCGCGGAACTGCCGATCATCAATACAAACCGCGTCGTGGGCACGATTCTGTCGCACACGGTTGCCAAGCGATGGGGTGAAAAGTGTCTGCCCGAAGACACGATTCATCTGAAGTTCAAAGGCTCCGCTGGCCAGAGCTTTGGCGCGTTCCTCGCAAGAGGGATAACGCTCGATCTCGAAGGCGATGCGAACGATTACGTGGGCAAGGGGCTCAGTGGCGGCCGTATTCAGATTTATCCGCCACGCGAATCGACCTTCGTTCCCGAAGAAAACATCATCGTCGGCAACGTCTGTCTCTATGGCGCGACCGGCGGGCAGGCGTTTTTCCGAGGCAAGGCGGCTGAACGTTTCTGCGTGCGAAACAGCGGAGCGTATGCCGTCGTCGAAGGCGTCGGCGACCACGGCCTCGAGTACATGACCGGCGGCCGTGCCGTCATCCTCGGTGCGACCGGCCGCAACTTCGCCGCAGGCATGTCAGGCGGCATCGCCTATGTCTGGGACAAAGCTGGCGACTTCCTCACCAAGTGCAACCTGGGCACCGTCGAACTCGAACCCGTCGAGAGCGACGAAGATGTGGCGGAGCTATTGCAGATGATCGAAGATCATCAGACCTACACCGGCTCGACCGTCGCGCAGTACATCCTCGACCACTGGCCCGCAATTTTGAGCCAGTTCAAGAAAGTGATGCCGACCGATTACAAGCGCGTGCTGATGGAACGCCTCAAGCACGATGAAGAGGTCGAGGCGGATATTCACTGAGAAGCAAAGGTCAGAAGTCAGCGGTCAGGAATGATGCAGCAAAAAAGCCCACCCACTCCTGTGGGTGGGTTAGTTCAAAGACAAGATCGCAGCATTGCAATGAGGTGATCGAATGAAGCCGACTCATGACGACATCGACGACACCACACGCCAGCAATGGATCGCTGAATTCGAAGCGGCTGCAAGCCGGTCACTGCGGACACGTATGAAATACGCATTCATTAAAACCTACAAACCCGTGCTCGACGATGCCCCTTATCGCACGTTCGACACCATGGAGGACTATCGACGCTGGTGCGAATCGGCACTGCCGTCATGGCTTGGATATGGCCGCGTTTGAATACCGACAAGCCGAGGAAATTCGCGAGACGTTCGCTGCATGCGGCGTACGCTATTTGTTCATTGGTAAATCGGGCGCGATTCTGCTCGGCTTCCCGGATACCACACAGGATGCCGATCTGTATGTTGAAAAAAATGCAGACAACGGGCAGGCCATCGTCACTGCATTGCGTCAATTGGGTTTCACCATCAGCGACAGTCAAGCAGCAGAAATTCGAGGCAAAGACTTCGTGCAGATTAAGAATGGCCCATTCGATCTCGATCTGATCTTCGCTCCTGACGGGATCGAAAAATTCGACGATGCCTGGCAGCGAAGAATCGATGTCGAAGGATTTCCGGTATGTCATCCCGATGACATCATCGCCAGCAAGGAAGCAGCGAATCGACAGAAAGACATCGAGTCTTTACCCAGGCTCAAGGCGTTTCGAGATTACTGGAAATCGCACCACTGACAGTTTCATTTTGTGTTTCGGTTTTCAATCGTGATTTGATCTTTGTTATTTGAATTTTTCACCGAAGGTGACTCATGGGCAAGCCCACCGGATTTAAAGAATACCCCCGCCGCGCTGTTCCCTACCGCGATGTTGTTGTTCGCATCAGCGACTACCACGAGATTTTCTCGGCTCCAAATGAAGAGCAGCTTCGCAAGCAGGGCGCGCGTTGTATGGACTGTGGCGTGCCGTTCTGTCAGTCGAACTCCGGCTGCCCGATCGACAATCTGATTCCCGAGTGGAATGATCTGGTCTATCAAGGCCGGTGGAAGGAAGCGATCGATCGCCTGCACAAGACGAATAATTTTCCGGAATTCACCGGCCGCGTCTGTCCTGCGCCTTGCGAAGGCGCTTGTGTGCTGGGCATCATCGAGCCGCCGGTGACGATCAAGAATATTGAGAACGCGATCGTCGATCGCGCCTTCACCGAGGGTTGGATCAAGCCGCAGCCACCTGAGAGCCGCACGGGCAAGAAAGTCGCCATCATCGGTTCCGGTCCTGCCGGTCTTGCTGCGGCGGCGCAGCTCAATAAGGCAGGCCATCTCGTCACCGTTTATGAACGTGCCGATCGCATTGGCGGACTTCTCATGTACGGCATCCCCAACATGAAGCTCGACAAAGGCACGGTGCAGCGCCGCATCGATCTGCTCAAAGCCGAAGGCATCGCCTTCATCACAAATGCTCACGTCGGCGCACCCAAGGGTGACAACGGTTTTGTCGAAGCGCAGTCCGGCCTGCCTGCGCAGGCGAAGTATGTCGATCCGCAGCAGCTCATGAATGATTTCGATGCGGTGCTGCTAGCGACCGGTGCGACCAAGCCTCGCGATCTGCCGATCCCCGGCCGCGAGCTTAAGGGCATCCACTTCGCCATGGAGTTTCTCTCCGCCAACACCAAGAGCCTGCTCGACTCGAATCTCGCCGATGAAAAACACATCAGCGCCAAGGGCAAAGATGTCATCGTCATCGGCGGCGGCGACACCGGCGCGGACTGCATCGCCACCAGCCTTCGGCATGGCTGCACCAGCATGGTCAACTTCGAACTGCTGCCCAAGCCGCCCAAGGAACGCGCCAATGACAACCCCTGGCCGCAGTGGCCTCGCATCTTCCGCGTTGATTATTCGCATGATGAGACGACCAAGAAATTCGGCAAGGACCCGCGCGAATACTGCATCAGCGCCAAGCGATTCATCGGCGATGCTGCAGGCAACGTCATCGGCGTCGAGACCGTGCAGGTCAAGTGGGACAAGGATGCCCGCGGCCAGTTCAAGATGTCCGAAGTGCCGCTCACCGAGAAGGCCTACAAAGCGGATCGCATTTTCCTCTCCATGGGTTTCCTCGGGCCTGAACAGGCCATCAGCGATGTGCTGGGCATGGCCTACGATCCGCGTGGTAACTATAAAGCTGACCACGGCAAGTATGTGACCAACGTGGACAAGGTCTTCGCTGCTGGCGACTGCCGCCGTGGCCAGTCGCTGGTCGTCTGGGCGATCAACGAAGGCCGAGGCGCCGCCCGCGCGATCGATCAGTACCTGATGGGCGAAAGCAATCTGCCCGCACCGGATGTGAGCCTGGGTATGGCGACGGTGTGAGGTGACTTGCGATTTGATTGGACGAACTCAATCCCCCGCAAGCCCCAGCATCGAGGCGATGTAGCGGATGGAATTGCGCAGCGGCCGACGCGGAACCTCGTCAGCATTGTGGTGCAGAACGACCAGTGTCTGATCATCCATCGCAGGCTCGCCGCCACGATAATCCGTCAGTCGATCGAGCAGCGATCGCCCAAGCACCGGCGGGGCGGCGATGGGCAACTCGCGCACCAACTCCAACAAGCCCGCTTCCCCAATCAGCCTGCCATCGGCTGCGCTCTTCGCTTCCGTCAGCGAATCGGTATAGACCAGCACGAGATCATCAGGCGACAAACGCACTGCAAACTGCTGATAGTTTGTGCCTTCAATCACGCCCAGCGGCAGGTTGTAAGGCATCTTGTTTTGATGTTCGCCGTCCTCCTGAAGCATGTGATCAAGCAGTTGCCACTTCTTTTCACTGGCATCAAACCAGAGCGGACGCGGATGGCCGGCGTTGCAGACAATCAGGTGATCCGTCGGTGCAAAATAGCTCAGCATCACCGCTGTAGCGAAGATGCCCGTGTCTGTTGTTGCGCTGAATTCTTCGTTGAGTACCTGCGCGAAGCCGGTCTGATCGAGATGATTGATGTGCTTTCGCATCAGCTTGCGAAGCGTCGTGGCCAGCCCGCTCACTGCGTTGCCATGTCCGCTGACATCAGCAACAGCGAAGCGCGAGACGCGCCCGGTGAAGCAACTGGAGATGTAGTGAATATCGCCGCCTTGCGCATCGCCCGCATACGGCTCACTAAAAACCCACGCATCAATGCCCGGCAGCTTGAGCTGCGTCTGCACCGCTTCCGTTCCGCCCCAGACTTCCAGGCAGCGAATTTCGTGTTGCGCCTCAGTCGTGTTCATCACATCATCGTAGCCCACCGGCGGTATATCACAGCGCGTGATATCATGAATTTCTCTATTGGGGCCTCGCATGTTTGCCAAAATCATCTACTTCCCGCTCCTCACCGTCGTCATCGTCATTGGATTGCTTGCGCTGCGCCGTGTCGTCAGCGGCAATCTCAGATCAGATGGCAATCGGCGAATGTTCAAGCTGCTGCTCGTGGCCATCGCGCTGGCGGCGAGCAGTCTCTACCTCATGTTCGGCGTCGATGAGCCTTGGGCACCTTGGGCAGCGGTCGGCGTGGTGTCCGTTGTTATGTTGCCGCTGCTGACGCCTGTTGGCCTGATAGTGATAGCGATGATGATCGCCAAACTCAGAGGCAAGCCGATACGTTGGAACTGATGCGCTGTTGCCCAACGCGCGGCGACAACTCCGCGGCAATAAAAGAAGCTTGTGCAACAATCGTAGCCGCAGCGTCCTCGCTGCGCGTTCCATCATCTCTCTCATTGCTGTGCCTGTTCGCCATGCGGCCCATCAGCCATTACCATGCGCGTTTCAATTCCGTGCTGAAACCCCGCAGAAAACGCTATGACTGAGCCTAATCCGAAATCTGAATCCCGATCTACGAAGTCTCCGCTGCAAGCCCCCAAGGGCACGCGCGATTTCTATCCCAAGGACTGCGCATGGAGGCAGTACATCGTCGATGCCTGGCGACGCGTCTCGATTCGCAATGGGTTTGAACAGGTCGATGGGCCGATCTTTGAACTACTCGATCTTTACAAGGTCAAGAGCGGCGAGGGCATTGTCAGCGAGCTGTTTCACTTTCAAGATCGTGGCGAGCGCGACCTCGCTATTCGGCCTGAGTTCACGCCGACACTTGCGCGCATGGTGGCAGCGCAGGCCAATTCGTTGCCCAAGCCGATCAAATGGTTTTGCACGCCCAATCTCTGCCGCGCCGAGAAACCGCAGCGCGGCAGGCTCCGCGAGTTCTGGCAGTGGAATGCGGATGTGCTGGGCAGCGATCTGGCCATCGCCGATGCGGAAGTGATTTTCGTGGCGGTGGATTTTCTTCAGGAGATGGGCCTTTCGCCGCAGCAGGTGCGCGTCAAAATCAGTCATCGTCAGACAGTCCGCCACATCCTCAGCAAGCTCGGCGTCATCGATGAAAAAATGGATGACGCCTTCGCGCTGCTGGACCGGCGCGACAAGGTGGAGCCGATTGAATTCACCAATGGCGCAGCGAAGCTTGGCCTTGATCCTGATCGCGTGGCGCGCTTCGATCAGATTTGTCGCATGAAATATGCAGCGGGAAATCTTCAAGCCATGCGCGAGACCATCGGTATCGGCGATGAACTATCTGACATCGAAGCGCTCGACAAAGAACTCATCTCCTTTGGCATCAGCGAATGGTGCGAGTATGACCTGGGCATCGTGCGCGGTTTGGCGTACTACACCGGCACCGTGTTCGAACTCCACGAGCGCACCGGCGTCGAGCGCGCCATGGCGGGCGGCGGTCGCTACGACAAACTCATCGAAATGTTCGGCGGCCCCGCGACGCCAGCCGTGGGTTTTGGCATGGGTGATGTCGTGCTCTCGAATGTGCTGATGGACAAAGGCCTGATGCCCGAGGATGTCACACCGCGTGCTGACGCCTTCATTTTCGGCGCGACTGATTTGGGCGCAACGAAGGTTGCAGCACTCACCGCACAGCTTCGCCGCGCTGGATTGCACGCGCGGTTTTCGTACAAGACCACGCGTAACGCTGGCAAACTGCTCAAGGATGCAGCGACGGCCAAAGCGCGCTACGCAATCATCCTCGACGACGGTGTGGAAGGCGGCATCGTGCAGGTAAAGAACATGGCGACGGGGGAACAGGTGGAGGCTCAGATCAGCGACTTAGCGAGTGGCCTCTGGTCACACTAAATGCCGCTTCGCTGGTCCGATCGGCATGCCTCGGATGAATAAGGCTGATAATCCCCAGTATCGAACGGGGTAAACTTTTCCGGCCAACACGACTCCATTCGGCACAACAGTCGCTGTTGAATGGGGGCCGGGGGCACGTTGATTTGAGCAACACGAATCTCAGGTTGATTCGGACACTCTTGAATCAGTCGATGCACGTCAGGCAGAAGGTATCGAGGTAAATATCCCACGATCACTCGATCAGCAGTTCGCATCGACAGAGCGTAAGGGTCCGCCTCATTCTGAAAATCGTACTGAAGATAAAGCTGCTCTTCAAGTGCGAGATTGATCGCCTTGTCGGCGGACGATTTGTTCAAATGTCGAATCCCATGGGCCAGAAAGTAAGTTGTATAGCAGCCGTCACGGGTTAGATCTGGCAGCGGAAACAGTTCGATGGAGTCCGTAACACGCCGTCCGCCACTTCGGGCCAAGATCGTCATGTCATCTGCGCTAAACGGATCAAGGTCAAGCCGCTGCACATAGGCCGCGAAATCCGGGCGCGATCGAGGCATCAACCTATTGGTAAACAAAGGAAATAATTCATCGCTTCGATAGATCGAATCGAAATTCGGAAACGCCACGAAGGGAGCGAATCCGCGTGCAATCGCTTCTTTGGCTCCGTTCAGATAGCCGAACTCAAACTCATACCTGGTCGTAGCTTTAGTCCGCACCA
>ENA-ORBV01003593-ORBV01003593.1-microbial-mat-metagenome-genome-assembly--contig:-NODE-3593-length-30833-cov-7.901808_pt1 | contig 30833 bp, 34 predicted proteins | sample MGYA00237777_ERZ505514 | MGnify/ENA primary metagenome ERZ505514 (study PRJEB26160, sample SAMN06269048) | microbial mat metagenome | isolation source: Oligotrophic lake microbial mat | place... | reverse complement strand
TCCGCAAGACACGCTGATCGCCGAGCTGTGGATGCCACTGGCTCGAGGCGTGGTGGCCCTGCGCGCGGGCCGTGCCGGCGAGGCGATTGGCCTGCTGCGATCGATGGCGACGTACGATCTCGGCGACTACGCCTATCTGCGAGGCAGCTATCACCTCGGTGAGGCGTTCCTGGCGCTGACGGACGGCGCGCAGGCGCGGCAGGCCTTTCAGCGAGTGATCGACCACCGCGGGGTCATTCCCAACCAGTCGCTGTTCGCCCTCGCCCATCTCGGCCTGGCCCGCGCCGCCTCGTTGGCGGGCGGTCCTGGTCAGGCGCGCGAGGCATATGCGCGATTCTTCGAGCTGTGGCCGGACGCTGATCCGGATCTACCGGTGCTGCGCGCCGCTCGGGCGGAAGCCGGGCGGCTGAAGTAGGGCTCGGCCGAGCCCGTCCGGGACCCGGGTACTTCACCCATTCAATTCACCCGGTCACGTTTTGCTTTTCAAGATGAAGAGTTTGTGGCGTGCGGAAAGTGATTATTCGCGGTGCGTGGTTGCACAGCTCTCCGAACGACGGCGCCTGCGCTGCCTGGCGGCGTGGCCGATTTCTCGTTTGGTGCCGCGTTCGGATCGCCCGCCCCCTGGCTGGCATCCAATGACTGGGGGGCAATCGTGCTGCCGGACGTGCTGCCAATCGAGCCGTGACGCTGACTGGCACTCCGATTGCTTCCGATCCCGTCGGAGAGCCATCAATGACACTCGATCCCAAAGGTGTTCTCGTCGCGTGTGGATCCTGCGGCACCACCAACCGTCTCAGCTATTCCGGACTGGCTCGGGCGACCCGGTGCGGCAAGTGCCAGACCTCACTGCCCTTGCCAAGCGAGCCAATCGATGTGCCGAATGCCACGCTTTTTGATGCCGCGACATCGACCTCGTCGATTCCAGTGGTGGTGGATTTCTGGGCGGCGTGGTGTGGACCATGCCGCATGGTCGCGCCGGAAATCAAGAAGGTCGCCGCGAACCTGTCCGGGCGCGCGCTGGTGTTAAAGGTCGATACCGACGCGAACCCTGAACTCTCGTCCCGCTTCAACATCCGATCGATTCCCACGATCGGCATCTTTCACCACGGACGTGAAGTCAATCGCGTATCTGGCGTCCGCCCGGCGGCGGCGATCGAGCAGCTGGTTCCGGCCGCTCTCTAGCGGTTCCTCGTCTTCATCCCGCCTTCGGCGTGGCGCGTGCCGACCGTCGCACCCACCGGAAAACAGCGCGTCTGCTCGCCCGGGACCACCCGTCCCGATCCCGCCCAGCAGCGAGAGCATCGGCGACGTCTCGATTCCGTTCCAGTACGATCTGGGTGGGTGGGACGCGCCAGACTGTCGAAAAGCGACACAAAGAGACCGGCGGCTAGACCCGGCCGGCGACGTTATCTAAGGCCCCGGGGGCTCTCGTGTGACGTTTCGCCAGGGCGTGCGAATCACTCTATAGAGCATGGCAGCCGATCAATCTGAATTTGTGGCGCTCCTCGACCGGCACGCGCCGATCCTCCGCAAAGTGGCGGCGACGTATGCGTGGAATGCCGCCGACCGCCGCGACTTGATGCAGGAGATGGCCCTCCAACTCTGGAAGGCCTACCCCCGCTACGACCCGGCGCGCCCGTTCTCGACGTGGATGTACCGGGTTGCGTTGAATGTCGGTATCTCGTTCCTGCGCGGTGCCGGTAATCCGGTGCGGCGGTCCATTTCGCTCGAGGACGCGGGCGTGAATCCGGTGGATTCCGCCGCCCGTCCCGACGACGAAACCAACGGTCGCGCCGAGCGGCTGCACCAGGTGATCGCACAGCTGGGTCCGCTCGATCGGGCGTTGCTCCTGCTCTATCTCGACGAGCAGAGTCACCGCGAGATCGCCGACGTGCTGGGTATTTCCGAAACCAATGTGGGAACCAAAATTAACCGCCTCAAGCTACGCCTCCGGCAGGACCTGACGTCCGGCGCGGTGCCGCGTACCGGCCTTCGATAGCGACTGGAGATTAATGATGGAACTGGATGAACTGAGAATCACGTGGCAGGCGCTCGACCAGAAGCTCGCGAAAGACCACGCGCTGAACCTGCGCATATATCGGGCGCGCCGCGTCGAGGACGTGCGGGCGATGCTGCGGCCGCTGTCGTGGGGCCAGCGCCTGCAGATTCCGATGGGAGTGCTGACGATTGTCGTCGCGGTGCTGTTCTGGGTGGCGCATCTCGACCGGCTCGCCCTGGTGATTGCCGGCATCATCGTGCAGGCCTACGGAATTGCGCTCGTCATTCACGCCAGCCTCGTGCTCAGCCTCATCCGCGCGATCGACCACGCGGCGCCGGTCGTGTTGGTGCAACATCAGCTCGCGAACCTGCGCCACACCTATGCGCGCGGCAACTGGGTGCTCGGCCTCGCGTGGTGGTTGCTCTGGATTCCGCTCGTCATGATGCTCGTGGCCGGCGCGACGGGCATCGATCTCTACGAACGCGCGCCATCGTTCGTGTGGATCAGCGCGGCCGTCGGCGGCGCCGGCCTCGCGGCGAGCTGGCGGCTTCATCGCTGGGCGCACCAGCCGGGCCGCGCCGGCTTCGCGGCCGCCTTCGTTGGCAGTCTCGCCGGCCGCGGCATCGTCCGCGCACAGGCAACGATCGACGACCTCGCGCGGTTCGAGCAGGAGTAGGCAGATCCGGGACCCGGGATCCCCATCCTGTCTTGACATCTGATGCGTGATGCACGATGATCGATGCAGGTTGAGGACGACGTTGGACATCGACATCGACGTGCTGCAGGCGGCCAAGGAGTTGGCCGAGCTTCGTGGACGGACCACGGGTCAGATCCTCAGCGAACTGGCGCGCAAGGGTCTGGAGGTGCCGGCCGCGGCCGTTGCCAGCCGCTCCCGCAACGGTGTGCCGTTGCTGCCACGCCGCGCCGCCGGCGCGCCCCGTCCCACCATGAAGTTGGTCAACGACCTGCGCGACGAAGCGTGAGCCGGGTTCGAACATGAGCCGCGTCGCGCTGCTTGACGTCAACGTGCTGGTGGCGCTGTTTGATCAGGATCACCTCCATCACGACCTCGCTCACGACTGGTTTGCTGAACAGCGTCCGCTTGGCTGGGCGACGTGTCCGCTGACCGAAAACGGCGCCGTGCGGGTGATGTCGAATCCCGCCTACGGGCTGGAGCGCATGCGCGTCGACACGGCGGCTGCCCGCCTGCGCAAGTTCCGCGCGAGCGGCCATCATGTGTTCTGGCCAGGTGGTGTCTCGCTTTGCGATGAGACCGCCTTCGCGTGGCACATGGCCACCGGCCATCGGCAGGTGACTGATATCTATCTACTGGGATTGGCCGTGACGATGAAGGGCTGCCTGGCGACGTTCGATCGGTCGATTCCGCTGACCGCCGTGGCTGGTGCCACGGCGGCCGCGCTGAAAGTGATCACGCCGGCCGACTAGCGCCGGCCGGCGCGACGCCTATTTCGTTTCTGCGTAGATCACGGCGGCGTAGGCCTTGGCGCGATCGGCGTTCGCGGCTGCATAGCCCTTGTACTTCGCGGGGGTCGACCAGGCCGCCGCGGCCTCGTCTGAGGTCTTGCCAGCCTTCTTTGCCGCCTGGATCGTCGTCACGAACTCGCGCACGAACTCCGAGAACTCCTTCATGTCGGCCGGCGTGGTCTGGGCCGGCGTATGGCCGTTGATGAGCCAGTCGACGTTCGGCACGCCGGTCACGGCCTTCGCGATGGTGTTGGCGTACTCGACGCCCGAGCCGCCGTTGCTCTGGTCCATAATCGGCATGCCCTTGTTCGGGAAGGTGTCGCCGACGTGCATGACGCGCAGCGCCGGGAACTCGACGAACGCGTCGCCGCCGGTGTGGGCGGGTCCGAAGTAGTAGAGGTTGATCTGATCAGCGCCCGTGCCAATGGTCAGCTTGTCGGTGAAGGTGCGCTTGATCAGGCCCTTGCCGGGGTTCTCCTTGAACACGTTCGGCGTCGCGCCCAGGCCCGTCACCGGGTTGCCGGCGGCGAGGTTCTTCGAGGTCATCTCGTGGCCGACGATTTCCACCGTGGCCGGCATGGCGACGTTGCCGCTGGTGTGGTCGTAGTGGGTGTGCGTGTTGATCACGCGCGTTACCGGCTTATCGGTGAGGGTCTTCACCTTGTCGAGCAGCGGCTGGCCCCAACCCGGGTTCTTGGTGTCGACCAGCGTGACGCCGTTCGACGTGACAAACACTGCGGTGTTGCCGCCGCCGCCGCGCAGCACAAACAGGTTGTCTTTCACTTTCTCAACAGTGATGTTGTCGACCGACGGCTGCGGCGCGGGCTGCTGAGCCGCAGTGACGGCGATGGACAGGCCGCCGAGCAGGACGAGGGTTCCGAGCACGGTCATACGCTTCACGGGTTGATCCTTTCACGCGGTGCACTATCGACCGCAGACACGAAGAAGGCAAGAAATCGGGCGATGGGTTCAAGCCCTGGCGTGGAGATGACGTCCAGCACCTCGCCGGTCGTATGGTACAGCGGCGGCGCCTGCATCACGCACACTTTCGCGACGTTCACGATCCCGACCAAGGCGTGCCTCAGACGACCTCGACCCGCACCGACGGATACCGTCTGACGAAGCTACGATCCAGCGTGACCAGCGTGAGGCCGGCCGCCTGTGCTAACGCCGCCAGGTAGTCGTCGGTCCATAGTTTGTGATCCTTGTTGTTGCCAGCCGACAAGGCCCGCCAGACGCGCTCGAGGCCATCTGGCTCTTCGAGCCAGGCGACGGCCGGCTGGGCGCGGAGCAGGTCGAGTGCCTGCCATGCCTCACGCCGGGTCAGCGCGTCGGGACCGGCGATGGCGGTGAGAGTGCTGAAGCGCAAGAAGCTCGTCTGCGTCACGCGGCACATCCCCAGCGCCTCGGTGCTCGCGAGGCGCCAGCGCGTGACGCGCGCATGATCGGCGTGGTTCCGCCACGATGCCGCCAGCCAGACATTGACGTCGAGCAGGGTCATCGCGATCGCCGCGGCCCGCGGTAACGCTCGAGATCCTCGGCGGCCTCGATATCCGCCAGGTCAGCATTGGTCAGGCGCACCCTCTTGCCGCCGGCATTGCCGAACACCGGCCACGGCGCGGGCCCGGTCGCAGAGGCGGCCGGCGTCGCGCGGCCCAGCGCCTGAGCCACCGCCCGCGTGAACCAATCCTTGAATGATTCGCCCTGCTCGGCGGCGCGCGCCTTGGCGGCCCGCATCAGCTCCGGCGGCAGTTCCACGGTTGTGCGCATAAAAGCATATTAGCATTCGCGCCAGCGTACAGTAGAGTGTGCGCATGCTGACCCTTGCCGCTCTTGCCATGACGCTCTCGATCGACCTGTTGGCCGCCGAACAGGCGCCGGCCGCGCCCGCGCCGGCGGTGTTCATCAGCAAGGAAGAGCACGACGCCGTCTTGAAGGAGTCGATGGCCAAGAACGCGGTCGACACGCCGATCAAGGCGACCGAGGTGCCCGGCGGCAAGGCGGCCGTCGCGATGCTCTATCGCAGCAAGCCGGAAGTCAGCGCGTTGATCCACAACGACGTCACCGAGACGTACTACATCCTCTCAGGCTCGGGCACCATCGTCACGGGCGGATCATTGGGAACGCCGAAGCCGACTGACCTGACCCGGGTGAACGCCGGCATGAGTCAGAGCGGCACCCGCATTGGCGGCGACAGCAAGAAAGTGAAGCCCGGCGACATCATCATCATCCCGGCCGGCACGCCGCACAGCTTCAGCGAGCTCGATGGCCCGATCAGCTACCTGGTGTATCGATTCGAGCCGTCGAAGAAATGAGCCCTTCTTGAACAAAGTGAACCTGCTTCACTTTTACCACTTTTACGAAAACCGTAAAAGTGAAGCAGGTTCACTTTACGACGCGAGAAAGGCCCGTAACTCCGGCAGCCGAGCGAGCGCATCTTCCTCGCCCATCTCGATCAGCCGCTTGACGTAGTCGGGCTGGAACATCACCAGGCTCAGCATGTCGTTCGCGCGCGTCTCGCGGGTGCCGAGACCGCGCGTCAGAAAGCGGAACGCCTTCGGCAGATCCGCCTCATAGGCGTTGGCGAGCCGGCCGAGATCCTGCGAGGGCCGGACCACGAACAGATCGATGTGACGCAGACCGGCGCGCTGTTCTGCGGGTTGCAGTGCGGTCAGTTGATTGAGCTGACGCAACTGCATCGCATCGCCATCCAGCTGATCGAGAAAAATCGCGTTGAACAGGACGCCGGCCACTTGCGCCGGCGGCGGATAGCCGGCAATCTGCGGTCGGTTTGCTTCGCGGCTGGTGGTGGCATAGCGGGTCGAGACTGCGACAATGCGCCTGGCGCCCAGGTGAATGGCGGGCGACAGCGGGGCGGTCAGCCGGATGCCGCCATCGCCGTACCATCCGCCGTCGACTTCGACGGCCGGAAAGAAAAACGGGAGCGCGGCCGAGGCCATGACGTGGTCGACGCGAATGGCGCAAATCTCGCTGCGGCGCTGCGGTCGCTCCCACGCCGGGATCAACCCGTCCTCGCGCGTCTGCACCCAGGTGATCGACTGACCGGTGGTGTAGCTGGAGGCGGTCAGTGCGAACGAGCGCAGCCAGCCGTCAGCAAGACTCTTCGGGATGCCGCCCAGCAGGCCGCCGTCGGCCTCGAGCTCGCGTTCGAGCATCTCACGCAACGGGACGGTGTCGACCAGGCTCTTGGCCGGGGGCAGCGGTGATCGGCCGCCTGACATCAACCGGCCGCCCCAGCGCAGCGTGCGCGAAGTCAGGTCACGCAAGTCGACGCGGAACACGTTGTCGATGCGCAAGCGGGCCCACATTTCGGCCAGTTGCTCGACCTTGTCCCCGAAGGGCGCCTGCCGCGCGGCGAGGAACGCCGCGTTGATGCCACCGGCCGAGACACCGGTGAGAATGTCCGGCACGGCATCTGGAAATTCGCGAGCAAACACCCGGAGGACGCCCACCTGATACGCCGCCCGCGCGCCGCCGCCGCTCAAGACCAGCGCCAAGCCGCGCGGTTCCGTTCCGTTGATCACGCAGGAATGCTATCGCATCAACGGTTGAGCTAATGCTTCATTTCGGTCGATTCAGACCCGAGCGGGAACGGCGCATAAGCCAGTATCCTCAGATCATGCAGATCGGGATGATTGGCTTGGGGCGCATGGGCGCCAACATGGTTCGCCGGCTTATGCGTGCCGGGCACACTGCGGTGGTCTTCGATCGCTCTCCGGAGGCCGTGGCGCAGCTCGTGAGCGAAGGCGCGATCGGCGCCAATACACTCGATGAGTTCGTCGGCATGTGCCAGGTGCCGCGGACGATTTGCGTGATGGTGCCAGCGGCGGCCGTGGCCGGCACCCTCAACAGCCTGCAGCCGTTGCTCGCGCGTGAGGACACGCTGATCGACGGCGGCAACTCGCATTACCAGGATGACATCGCCCGGGCCAGGCAGTTGTCGACCCACGGCATCCACTACGTCGACATGGGCACCTCGGGCGGCGTCTGGGGACTCGAGCGTGGCTACTGCCTGATGATTGGCGGCGAGCCCGGCGTGGTGCAGCGTCTCGACCCGTTCTTTCGCGCCCTCGCTCCCGGTGCCGGCACGATCGAACGGACGCCGGGCCGCGATGCCGGTGGCACCGCCGAGCACGGCTATCTGCACTGTGGCCCTGCCGGCGCCGGTCACTTCGTCAAGATGATCCACAACGGCATCGAGTACGGGCTGATGGCGGCCTATGCCGAGGGCCTGAGCATTCTGCGCCACGCCAACGCCGGCCGCAGTGAAGGGGAGAGCAGCGCCGAAGCGGCGCCGCTGCGAAATCCCGAACACTACCAGTACGACTTCAACATCGCCGATGTCACCGAGGTGTGGCGGCGTGGCAGCGTCGTGACCTCGTGGCTGCTCGACCTGACCGCGTCGGCGTTGGCGGCCGATCCCGGGCTCGAGAAGTTTGGCGGTCGCGTCTCGGATTCAGGCGAGGGCCGCTGGACCGTGCAAGCCGCGAACGACGAAGGCGTACCGGCGCACGTGCTCGCCGCCGCGCTGTTCTCGCGGTTTGCCTCACGCGACCAGGACGTCTACCAGAACAAGGTCCTGTCGGCCATGCGACTGGGGTTCGGTGGACACACTGAGCGGAAGTGAGTGAAGACGTGAGTGAAGAACTGATGTCCGCTGGCCGAGAGCCGAGCGACGCCCTGGTGCTGTTCGGCGCCTCGGGCGACCTCGCGTTCAAGAAGATTTTTCCGGCGCTGCAGGCGATGACCGCGAAGGGCAAGTTGAAGGCGCGCGTGGTTGGCGTGGCGCGTTCGGGCTGGACGTGCGAGCAGTTGGTCGAGCGGGCACGGGCCAGCGTTGAAGCACACGGCTCCTTCGATGCCGACGCGTTTGCGCAGCTGGCGGCGAAGATGCACTACGTCGACGGCGACTACCACGACCCCGCCACCTTTGCCGCGCTCAAGACGGAACTCGGCGACAGCCAGCGGCCCGCATACTACCTGGCCATTCCGCCCAGCATGTTCCCCGTCGTCATCAACCACCTGGCGGCGGCCGACTGCCTCACCAACGCGCGCATTATTGTCGAGAAGCCGTTTGGCCGCGATCTCGCCTCGGCACGGGCGCTCAACCAGACGTTGCATGCGGTGATTCCTGAAGCACGCATCTTCCGCATCGATCACTACCTGGGCAAGGAGGCGGTGCAGAACCTCCTCTACTTCCGCTTCGCCAATGCGCTGTTCGAGCCGCTCTGGAATCGCAACTACATCGAGAACGTCCAGATCACCATGGCCGAAGCGTTCGGCGTCGACGGGCGGGGGAAGTTCTATGAAGAGACCGGCGTGATCAGGGACGTGATTCAGAACCACCTGTTTCAGGTGCTGACATATCTCGCGATGGAAGCGCCGTCAGGAACCGGCGCGGAAGCGGTACGCGATGAACAAGCGAAGGTGCTGAAGAACGTGCGGCCGATGGATCCCGGCGATCTGGTGCTCGGTCAGTTCCGTGGCTATCGCAATGAAGCGGGTGTCGCGCCGGACTCTCGCGTGCCCACCTACGCGGCGCTGCGGCTGCATGTGGACTCGTGGCGCTGGGCGGGCGTGCCGTTCGTGGTCCGCGCCGGCAAGGCGCTGGGCCGCACCTGTACCGAGGTCATGGTCGAGCTGCGCCACGCGCCGTCGGTCGTGTTCAAGGAGGCGCCTGCCGCTCACGGCAACTATGTTCGCTTTCGCCTGGGGCCGGAGGTGGCGATCGCCATCGGCGCGCGGATCAAGCAGCCGGGCGAGGCGCTGGTTGGTCAGCCGATCGAATTGTCAGCGGTCCGGCAGGACGCCGCCGCCGACATGGATCCGTATCAGCGGCTCTTGGGCGATGCCATGCACGGCGACGCGAGCCTGTTCGCCCGGCAGGATGTGGTCGAGGCCGCCTGGCAGATTGTCGAGCCCTTGATCGCCCACCCATCGTCGGCACCTGCTGAATACACGCCGGGCAGTTGGGGACCGACCGCAGCCAGCCGGCTGGTCGCGGATATTGGCGGCTGGAACACGCCGAAGTAATTCATCGGTATTTACGATGTGGAACAGCGATCGGTCGCTTTGCGTCTGCTGAGTGCAGGCGCCACGATTCACATGTCCAATGCGGTTATCGTCACCACCACCCCGAACATCGAAGGCAAGCAGATCACCAGCTATCGCGGCATCGTCACCGGCGAGGCGATCATGGGTGCCAATATCTTCAAGGACCTGTTCGCCGGCATCCGCGACATCGTCGGCGGCCGCTCCGCGACGTATGAGCGCGAGCTGCGCCGGGCGCGGGAGATGGCGATGGAAGAGCTGAAGATTGCCGCCGCCGAGATCGGCGCGAACGCGGTGGTCGGCGTCGATCTCGACTACGAGACGGTTGGCGGCAACGCCAGCATGCTGATGGTGACCGTCAGCGGCACCGCGGTGGTACTCCAGTAGCCTCCGGCTTTCGCCGGAGCTCTCAGATGCTACGGGCGCTGCGCTTCAGGAATGAACCGGCGCCCGCCTTGCCGGTGAACTTGCCGGCGTCGATAATTACCTTGCCGCGAGAGAGGACGGTCTCGGTCACGCCCGTGACCTGCCGTCCTTCGTATGGGTTGTAGTCCACTCGCATGTGATGCGTGGTCGCCGACAGGGTGGTCGTCTTGTTCGGATCGAAGATCACGATGTCGGCATCGGAGCCTGGGGCGATGGTGCCCTTCTTCGGAAACATGCCGAAGATCTTCGCCGGTGATGTCGAGGTCAGTTCGACGAAGCGATTCATCGAAATGCGGCCGGTGCGCACGCCGCCGTCGTAGACCAGGCTCATGCGCGTTTCCACGCCCGGCGCGCCGTTCGGGATCTTCGAGAAATCGTCCGCGCCCAGGTGCTTCTCTTTCATGCAGAACGGGCAGTGGTCGGTGGCGATGGCCTGCAGGTCGTTGAACGCCAGGCCGCGCCATAGCCGGTCTTGTGTCTCTTTCTTGCGAAGCGGCGGGCTCATCACGTACTTCGATCCGCCGAAATCGGGCTCGTCGTAGTTGTCCTCGGACAGGAACAGATACTGCGGGCAGGTTTCCGCAAAGGCCGGCAGGCCGCGGTCGCGCGCTTCCACCACCTGCTCGAGCGCTTCGGCCGATGACAGGTGCACGATGTAGACGGGCACGTCGGCGATTTCGGCGAGCGCGATGGCGCGGTGAGCGGCTTCGCCTTCCGCACGAGCGGGCCGTGTCAGCGCGTGATACTTCGGCGCGGTCTTGCCTTCGGCGAGCGCCTTCTTCACCAACACGTCGATGACACCGCCGTTCTCGGCGTGCATGCAGATGGTGCCGCCGTTCTGGCCGGTGCGCAGCATGGCGCGGAAGATGCTCGCGTCATCCAGCATGAACACGCCGGGATACGCCATGAACAACTTGAACGAGCTGACACCCTGGCGGACCATGGCGTCCATCTCTTCCTCCACCTGATCGCTCAGCTCCGTGATGATCATGTGAAAGCCATAGTCGATGGCCGCTTTGCCCTGCGCCTTCTTCGACCAGGTTTCAAACGCGTCGTGCAGCCGCTCGCCGCGGTACTGGATCGCGAAGTCGACAATGGTCGTCGTGCCGCCGAAGGCAGCGGCGATGGTGCCTGACTCGAAGTCGTCTGCCGACGTGGTGCCGCCGAACGGCATGTCCATGTGCGTGTGCACATCGATGCCGCCGGGCAGGACGTACTTGCCCGTGGCGTCGATCACGCGGTCCGCGGGCATCGTCAGCGCCGTGCCGATGGTCGTGATCTTCTCGCCCTCGACGAAGACATCGCCCACGTACTGGTCGGTGGCGGTGACGATGGTGCCGTGCTTGATGAGGAGGCTCATGACGCCCGATCCTAGTCGAAGTCGTGGCGCTCTACGGCCAGATGCAAGCTCGGCTTTCCCGGTGGTAGGCTCTGCCCTCCAACCCCTCGCACGCGCAACACGAGCCCACCCTTCGGCGGGCTCAGGGCGAGCCGTTCGCGCCGGCCACGGTCACGTTTCCGTACGGCTTCCCGCAACCGGGCGAGTATCGGATCTTCGTTCAGGTGAAACGCGCCGGGCGTGTGATCACCGAAGTCTTCGACGCCAACGTCAAGTGAGGTTTCAAGCCGCGTTGATCAGCAAGACGCGCTCACGGTAATCCTTGACCCACGCGAGCACAGCGACCTTGGTGCCCCGTCCCCGCATCAACCTGGTGCTCTACTACGGCGTGTTGGCGCCGCGGGCCACCTGGAGAAGGAGCAGCGTCCCCAACGACCGGAACAATTCGCCGCCCATTTCTCGTCCTAGCACCTACTATGGGATCACTCGTCGGCGATATCCGGATGTCGGTGCGGCAGCTCATCAAGGCCCCGGGGTTCACGGCGGCCGCGGTGATTGTCCTCTCGCTCGGCATCGGCTTGAATGCCGCGATGTTCAGCCTGGTGTATGCGCTGGGCTTCATGGGCCGCCCATACGCGCAACCCGATCGCGTGGTCCAGCTGTACTCGAGCCAGACCCAACAGGTCGACTCGTACCGGGCGTTCTCGTATGCCGCCTACCGAGAAATCGCGACGCCCGGAGGACCCTTCTCCGCCGTGCTCGCGCACACACCAACGCTGATCGGCCTCACCGAAGGCGGCGATTCGCGCCGGACGTTCGCCGATATCGTCAGCCGCAACTACTTCGAACTGCTCGGCGTTCCCATCATCCAGGGCCGCGGCTTCACCGAAGAGGAGGAGCGACCGGGCCAGGACATCCCGGTCGTGATGGCCACGTATGCCTATTGGCAGCGCACCGGATTCAAGTCCGACCTCGTGGGCTCGACCATCCGCGTGAACGAACGCGCATACACGGTGGTCGGGATTACCCCGCGCGGCTTCACCGGCACCATGATGGTGTTCGGACCCGAACTGTTCTTTCCCCTCGGCGTGTTCCACACGCTGTCGAATGATTTCGAAGGCGACACGGATCGCGCGCTGCAGCGGGCCGATGCCTTCAACCTGTTCCTCGTGGCGCGGCTGGCCAACGGCGTGACCCGCGACGCGGCATCGACCCGTCTCGAATCGATGGGGCCGCAACTTGCCCGCGCCTTTCCCGCCGAGTACCTCGACGCGCGCGTCACCCTGGCGCCGTTGCCGCGCTTCGGCACCAGCACCTCGCCGAGAGACGAAGGCATGATCGCCGTGCTCGGCGCGATGATGCTGGGCCTTACCGGCGCGGTGCTCCTCACCGTGTGCCTGAACCTGGCCTCGATGCTGATGGCGCGCGGCAAGGCGCGGCGCAAGGAGTTCGCGATTCGCCTCGCGCTTGGCGGCGGACGCGCCCGCATCATCCGGCAGTTGCTGACCGAAGGCTTGCTGCTGGCGCTGGCCGGCGGCGCCGGCGGTGTGGCCCTCGGCCTGTTCGCGACGACCTCGCTCGTCAGCGCGCTCGCCGCTGCTCTGCCGATCTCGATCGTGCTCGAAGGCGCCCTCTCGCCGGCTCTTGTGATCGCCACCCTCCTGTTCTGCGGGCTGGCAACCACCTGGTTCGCGCTTGGGCCGGCGCTGCGCTACTCGCGCGCCGACGTGCTGACCGACCTCAAGCCGCAAGCCGGCGAGGATGTTCCCGAACGACACCGGCGCTTCATGCCGCGCAATCCCCTGCAGGTGGCGCAGGTGGCGCTGTCGCTGGCATTGCTGATCGCCGCCGGCCTGTTCGTCCGAATGACATTCAAGGCGACCGCAGTTGACTTCGGGTTCCGCGCCGACGACACGGTGCTCGCCGAAGTTGACAGCCGGCTGGGCGGCTACTCGACGCCTCAGTCACTCGACCTCTATGCCAACATCGAACGCCGGCTCGCCGCGCTGCCCACCGTCGAGGCCGCGAGCATCGCGGCAATCGTGCCGCTCGGCATGGTCGAGATCAACCGCGCCGTTCGTCGCGCCGGCATCAACGTGCCCGCGGACGCCAGGCCGCAGCGGCCGGAGGACGGGCAGTTCTTCAACGTGCCCTGGAACGCCGTCAGCGGCGGCTACTTCACTGCGATGGGCGTGCCGGTCCGCCAGGGTCGCACCTTCACCGACGCGGAGTCCTACACGGCCGGCGGGCGGGCAGTGGCGATCATCGACGAGACTCTGGCCCGGAAGCTGTGGCCCGAGGGCGGCGCCCTCGGCCAGCGGGTCGAGATCGTCGAGCGCGATCGGCCCGATCACGAAACCCCCGCCTCGTTCGACGTCGTCGGGATCGTCGGCTCGACCAACCGGCAGTTGTTCGAAGACGAACTGCGAGGCTCGATCTACTTGCCGTTCGCTCGAGGGGCGATGGGCAATGCGCACTTCCACGTCCGGCCGAGAACCGCGCCGGCGGCGCCGGCAACGCTGGCCGACGCGGTCAGAGGCGAAATCCGATCCGCCGCACCAGGCTTGCCGCTGTTCAGCGTCCAGACCTTCGCCTCGCACATGGCATCGGCGCCGGAGTTCTGGGCCATTCAGATTAGCGCCTCGCTGTTTGGCGCCTTCGGCGCGCTGGCGATGGTCGTGGCCCTGGTCGGCATCTATGCGGTGATGAACTACGCGGTGGCCCGGCGGACACGCGAGATCGGCATTCGCATGGCCGTGGGCGCGATGCCCGCGACCATCAAGCGGATGATCCTGGCGGAAGGGCTCAGGCTCACGGTGATGGGCGTCGCGATCGGTCTGGTGCTCGGCGTCGGCGTGGGCCACATGATGGGCAGCATGTTCGTGGACGTCGACGCCTTTGACCCGTTGACCTTTACCGTGGTCCCCGTCGGTTTTGTGGCGGCCGCCGTCGTCGCCGCCTGGCTGCCGGCCCGGCGAGCAACGCGGGTAAACCCGGTCACGGCGCTCAGAAGCGAGTAACGGCTCCGGCGCGCCGGAAGGCGCCGAACGCGGTCAGCTGGCACTTGTCAGTCGAAGCTCACCGTGGCCCTCTTTCCCCAGACGTTCATCGACGAAGTGCGCGCGGCAGCCGACATTGTCGCGGTCGTTCACCGTCAACAGGGACAAGGGCTTCTTCCACTGCTTCGGCTGCGCAGCTCGCGTCACCTGCGGGCGCGCGGTACCGCGACTACCTGCTGAAGGATCGCGGCCTCACGCAGGAGACCATCGACAAGTTGCAGATCGGTGGGGCGCCGCCCGGTCGAGACGCGCTGCTGTGGCTGGTTCATGGGCACAGGGTCTGAGAACGGACCTGATGTTGCCCAGCAGAAAGGCCTCTAATATCGTCTATCGTCTTGGGGGCGGCACAAGAAATTATGAAGAACAACCGGCATTTGGTTTTCTGGGAGATGGCGCTCCTTGTCGCCTCGGTCCTGGTCTTTAGAGGACTGTGGTTGCTGCTCGACACCATCGAGTGGTTGAGCCGCCCCGCAGGACTGTGGGCGTCTCTGGCCGTTGGGATGATCGCCGCCACCGTGGCGTTTGCGATCGTGAACCGGACTTCATCCAAATGAAAGAGACGCTTCTTTACCCGCCTTTAGCCGCTGGTCGCGTCCGGCGGCGTCATTCGTGTGAAACGCGCGCGCCTTCGCCCATGATCTCGACCATTCTGCTGCTGGAACACGACGTCCCGCCCGCGCCGTTCGCTCGCCCGCGCGCTGACCGGGGCCGGTGACACGGTGCTGCCCGCCGCCGACAGCCGCCAGGCCGGCCACCTCTATCTCATGCCCGATTGTCGGCTGCTGTTCGTCTCTGCCCGACAGCGCGTGCTCGATGCCAGCATTGCGGGGTAGCTTCTCGCGGCAGTCAACGGACATCTGCCGTTACCGTCACTTCGTTTGCGCCGCTTCCGCCTCGGCGATCTTCCTGATGTGAGCCTGGAAATTGTCGTCCTCGCCTTGGAGCAATTCCGGCAGGGTTTCGCGGAAGTCCTTTCGGCGACACCACTCGCGCATGTAGTCCTCCCAGGTATCCACCCTGCCCGTGCTCCAGTTGTTATGTGCGTTCGGTGTTGCTCCAAAGGCGGAACACGTGCGTCGCGCCGTGGCCGAGGGTCAGGGATCACTGCCTGTGGGAGCACGCGGGGCAGCGGTCACGATCGGCGTCTATTTCGATCAGGACATGTCCAGGTTGGTCGCCCGTCTGCTTGGTGAACAGCTCGCGGATGGCGGATGGAATTGCGAAGCCGAGAACGGTTCCATCCGCTCGTCGTTCCACACCACGATCAATGTGCTCGAAGGACTGCTGGCGCACGAACGTGCCACGGGCGGCTCTCCTGAATCCATCGCGGTGCGGCGCCGGGGCGAGGAATATCTCCTCGAACGGCAGTTGCTCCGCCGCAAGAGCACCGGCGACCTCATCAATCCCGCCTGGCTGCAGTTCTCGTTTCCAACCCGCTGGCATTACGACGTGCTGCGGGCCCTCGACTATTTCCGGTCGGTGGGCGAGGCGCCCGACGCGCGCATCAGCGAGGCCATCGCGTTGCTGCGATCGAAGCAGCAGCCCGATGGCACCTGGCTGTTGGAGAACACCCGCCCAGGCCGGGTCCCATTCTCACTTGAGCATGGCGATGGCCGGCCCAGCCGATGGAACACGCTGCGCGCGCTGCGGGTGCTCCGCTGTTACGAGAAGGCAGCCTGCACTGGGTCTGAGAACGGACCTGATGTTGCCCAGCAGAAAGGCCTCCAATATGGTCTATGCCGTCGACGCCAGAAGTGAGCTGGCAATACGGGCAGTCGTTTCGCCACCTTCAGGGGAGCGGCAGACTTATTGGCTCAAACGACCTCTGGGTTGCCGCCACTGGATTAACCTACCGCCTGCCGGTGGTGACTCGAAATGTCGAGCACTTCCGCCGCGTCCCCGGTCTCGAGGCCGAGAGTCACTGACGCAGCTGTGCTGTGTTCTCCAACTGCGGTTGACCAGAATTCTGGTCAAAATTAGACTGACCTCATGGCACGAACGCTGCCCATCTCCGAGGTCAAAGCCCGCCTGCCCGAGCTCGTAACCGGCGTGGCCGAACGGGAGGAAGAGATCGTCGTCACGCGCAACGGCCGGCCGGCGGCCATGCTCGTCGGCTACGACGACTACCGGCGACTGCGTGACACGCTCGACATTCTCAGCGACCCCGACCTGATGGCCCAGATTCGTCACAGCCGCCGCTTCTATGGAAAGAAAGGCAAGGGCCGGTCGTTCGATGAGGTGTTTGGTGCCCCGCCAGTGCCCGCAAAAAAACGGGCGAAGTAGATGGCGCCCTTCGTTCTCGATATTCCGCCGCACGTGGCCGACGTGCTTCGCCGCCTGCCTCCGGACGTCAAGCGCCCGGTCAAGGCTGCTCTTCGCGCCATCAGCACGAACCCGGCCCTGGGCACACCTCTCGAACGCGAACTAAAGGGATTGTGTCGGTTTCGCGTCAGGCGATTTCGAATCGTCTACGGCATCGACCGGCCGCGCAAGACGATCCGGGTCATGGCCGTCGCCCATCGCCGGCAGGTATACGACGATCTGGCGGACGCGGTTGACCGTGAATAGACCCGCCTCAAGCCGGCTCTGAGACCATTCGCGGCACCCTGGATGATCGGCACCAAGCTCGCGCACTACGAGATCACATCGCACCCCGGGTCCGGCGGAATGCGCGACGTGGATCAAGCCACCGACACCAAACCGGGTCGTCGTGCCGCGATCAGGATGTTGCCGGCGACGTGTGCCGGCGATGCTGAACGCCTTGCGCGTGTCGAGCGCGAAGCGAAGACGCTGGCCTCGCTCAACCATCCGAACCTCGCCGCGATCTACGGCATCGACAGCAACCCCCTCATCATGGAGTTGGTCGAGGGAGAAGATCTCTCCGCGCCCATCTCGCGCGGTCCGATCTCGATCGGCGATGCACTCCCGATCGCGAAGCAGATTTGCCGAGGCGCTTGAAGCCGCACATGAAGCGGGCATCATCCATCGCGATCTGAAACCGCGAACATCAGGTGCGTGCCGATGGCCCGGTGAAGGTGCTCGACTTTCGGGCTCGCCAAGGCGATGGAGCAGGGATCAGGGAGCGGGGATCAGGAGGCGGGGCGGGAGACCTTCTTCCTGTGGGGCCCGCGCCAGGCCACGGCAATGCGGGCGTGGCGGCGGGAGATGTTCGGGAGGTCGATGCACACCGTGCCGTCGGCTTCGCGGCCGATCAGGTGCTCACGCTCAGCCGAGCTACAATGCGCCTATCAGCACTCGACCTGCTCGATGCGAATGACGAGGTAACCCGATGAACGTCGAATTGACTCCTGACCAGCGCGCATTCGTCGAGAAAGCGATCGAAAGCGGTCGCATTGGCGGCGAAGAAGAATCGGTTCAGCAAGCACTTGCCCTGTGGGAAGAGCGCGAGCGCCGACGGCTTGAGATCGTGGCCATGATCGATGAGGCCGATGCCAGCCTCTGGCTGGGGCTACCAACCAGGAGGTCGCATGTTCGCATCATGATGGGCGAGCCATTCGACCAGAATGGTGAATCGGAGACGAGATGAAAAGACCTGAGCACGCAAGAGCCCTTCTCACAGCGGCAACGATCGTTCTGACCTCGATCGTCGCTCTCACACAGGCACCCCCGCCGACCCAAGTCGGCACCCCCGCGACGATTCCGGCGCCCGTGGTCGCTGCGGCGGAGAAGATCGCCAACGATCCGCAAGTCTTGGCACTGGTCAAGGATCAGAGTACGGATGCGGCCGCCAAAGCGCGATGGAATCAGTTCCTGGAACTGGTTCGCATCCCCTCGCCGTCGCGCCAGGAGCATCTAAAGGCGGCCGAGATACATCGCCGGCTGGTGGAGGACTGGGGGTTCTCCCGCTCCGAAGTGATGACGCGCGCCGACGGGATCATCGAAGCCAGCGATACGAACATCGTCGATGGCCTGCCGGTCTACAACGCGTGCGTGGTGATCAAAGGGTCCTACTCAGGTCGCGCTGACGCGCAGCACTACAAGGGCCAGTTTCCCAAGGTGCTCGTCGAAGGACACATTGATGTCGTCAACCCGGAAGAACTGCCGAAGGCGGGTGACCCATCCATCCGGATCAAGCTCCAACCGTACGCACTGCCGGTGGTCGCAACGCCTGAGGATCTGGCCGCCATCCCCAATGAACTGTCATTCGACGCTCGCGGCCGGGTCGTCGAGAACGACCAGTACGCCACAGCCAGCAAGGTCTTCGCCAATGCGAAAGACGCCGAAGCCGGCGGCGGGGTGCGCATCTACGTGCCCGGTTACGGCGACATGATGCCGAGCACGTCAAACGCATTCGTGCTCGCGACCGCGATGAAGAAACACCACATCAAACCGGTCTACGACATCTGGATCTGCGGCACCGCCGGCGAGGAGGGCAAGGGCAACCTGGCCGGCGTGAAGCAACTCTACGGATTCGATCAGAAGCTCGGCACCGGATCCAATCCGCTCAATTTCGTCGCCAACTTCGGCCTCGAGGGCGGCGGCACCGTCAACTTCATCGGCAGCTACCGTTTCGAAATGAAGTTCAAGGCGCCTGTGCCCCGCGGGGGCGGGAACGGTCCCAGTGCGCCCGAGGCGATGGCCGCCGCGATCGCGAAGATTGCCGACGTCAAGACCCCGTCGGATCTCCGGGAAGGCGCACCACGCACCACCTACACCGTCGGCCGCGCGAGCTGCGAACCACCGCCGGCCGGCCGCACGGTCGTGCCGAGTTGCTCGCTCGAGGTTGACATGCGCTCGACGCGCAAGGAACCGCTCGACGACATGCGCCAGACGATCGAGCCCATGTTCCAGGCGGGCGCGTCGGCGGAGAACGCCAGGTATGGGCGCAAAGATGGCACTGCGGAAGGGATCACTTTAGAGCTGATGTGGTATGGTTTGCGGCCGGCGTTCGTGGCGGATAGCGTTGACAACATCGCGGTCCATGCCGGGCTTCAGTCCGGCATCCAGCTGGGCGCGATCACCTCGCCAATGGTCGGCGCCGGATCGGGCAGCCTGAACGACAACGTCCCCGCCAACACCGGCATCCCGACCTATCAGTTCACCCTGGCTTCGTCGGCCGCTGGCGCCGGCGGACATGCGTTCTGGGAGTGGGGCACTCGGGGCACGCCTGCGGCGGAGGTGGCCCGTATGCACCGCGTGCTCACGGCCGCGTTGATCGTGTCGGGATTCCACGCGGCGGACGGCACCGTCGTGCCGCCATCCATCGGCCCGCTTGGCACGCGGACGCGCGAAGTCGCGCGATAACACTGGAGCATACGGTCATGAAGCGTCTGATTCATTCGCTCGCATTCATTGTCGCGGTCGCCGCGGCCGGCACGCCGGCGTTCGCCCAGCAGTCGGGAGGGTTGCGCGTCGAGTTCCAGGGACCTGGGGGCCACAGTTCCGGCGCCTATGGGCGCGTCAGCGCCCTGCACGCCGCCGCTCGGGCGGTCATCCTGATTCAACAGGCACTGCCCTCCGGCAGTTACCAAATCACGAACCTGACCGGCGGGAACTCGGTCAATTCGATCGCGTCCGACGGTCTCATCGAGATGAAGCTGACCGCCGCAAATGCCGCCGCATACCAAGCGCTGGTGGCGGCTGTGACGAAAGCAGCGGCTGAAGGCGCTGCCGCTGAGAATGCGTTTCGAGGTGTGAAGGCCGGAGACCTGACGAGCGGAGCACCGGCGACGGTGCGGTCTGTCGTCACGCCGTTCTGAAGCAGGGCTGTGGTAACGAGCGCTGTGCCGCAAGCCACGAGGACAAACTCATTTCGAAGGGCGCATCGGTGAGCTCGGCATCGCGGGAGCATGCTGGGCGAACGGCCCTGAGTCCAAGGGCAACGTTTCCCACTTCAATTTGGTCATCGACGATGGCATCGTCGTCAACAGCTATAATGCGTCTATCAGCGCTCGACCCGCTCGATGCGAATCACGAGGTAACCCGATGAACGTCGAATTGACTCCTGACCAGCGCGCATTCGTCGAGAAAGCGATCGAAAGTGGTCGCATCGGTGGCGAAGAAGAAGCGATTCAACAAGCGCTGGCGCTCTGGGAAGAGCGCGAGCGCCGCCGGCTTGAGATCGTGGCGATGATCGATGAAGCCGATGCCTCTCTCGCCCGCGGCGAAGGCCGAACATTCACGACGGAGTCGACGCAGGCGCTGGCAGACGAGATCAAAGAGCGTCTTCGGCAGCGCATCGCCTCGGAACGCTCGGCCTCCCGCTGATGGCATATCGCCTCGCACCGCAAGCGGAAGCGGATCTCGAGGACCTTGCCCTCTACGTCTTTCTTGATAGCGGCAGCCTTGAGATTGCTGACCGCCTAATTGAATCGATAACGCAGCGTTGTGACTTGCTTGCTGCGCATCCTCGCTCAGGTCGTGCACGGGATGATCTACGCCCAGGCATTCGCAGCTTCCCAGTGCGTGGTCATCTCCTCTTCTACCGCATCGCCAATAGCGATGTAGTGATCGTCCGGGTAGTACGCGGCAGTCGTGACCTCGGAGCCCTTTTTGACGAATAGCGATCGGCAGGACTAACCAACAGTCCAGAAGGTCGCGGGTGCGAACCACCAGCACGTCGGTCACTCGCGAGGACTCAGAAGCTTCGTCTACAAGCTTCCTTCAGCGGTGCTTCCCTACCGAGCAGCCGGGCCACGTGTGAGCCCGTGGCCAATCGGGAACAATCCAGGCAACGCGATGGGGAGCTTGCCACCAATCGGGATCTCGCCGGCGAGCGCCTTGATGGCCGCGCACTTCGACCTTCGAACCGTTTCGATGTACGGCACAATCGAGCGCCTCAAAACCCCTCGCCGATCCGAGCAAGTTCGGTATCGCGATTCCTGACGATTACAAAGGCAAGGACGTTCCCTCGTGGCGGTTCATCCTCCAGTCCAACAAAAAGACGAAGTCCTGAGCCAATCCGGAAACCGCAGTTCACTCGTCAGCTGTGCTTAGTGCCTCCCGACCAGAAATACACCATCCCAACGAGTGGCTCCCCCAGAAAGTGCCTTCCCGACCAGAAGTGCTCTCCCGTGCGCGGCGTCAACACGACCGGCAGATCTAATTGTCGCCGCGCACCCCCGTCCCACCCTCGCGCGAAGATCGTCGGCGGCATCGCGAGCCAGTAGGTCTGTTTAGCGCCAGTGACCGGCTGCGCACTTCTCGACAACACGGCGGGAACGCAGTGAGCGAGGCGGCAGATGCCGTCGGCGTCTTCCGTGGAGTAGATGGTGACGATGTGCGGATGGTTCAGCGCGGCGACGGCGCGGGCCTCGCGCGTGAAGCGTTCGAGGCGCACCTCGTCCCGGGCCACCTCGGGATGGAGCACCTTTGAGCGCGACGTCACGACCGAGCCGGGCATCGTGTGCGCGATACACCTCGCCCATGCCGCCGGCGCCGAGCTGCGCGCGAATCTCGTACTGGCCGACGCGGGTACCGGGGGAGAGGGCCATCGGAACCGCCATTATGCGGGCCAGCGTGACGTCAAGCATGGCGGCGCGTGAGTCACGCAACATCCCCGGCTCAGTCATGAGTCGATAGGACTCCGCAGCCTGCCACCGGGTCAGGCGCTCGACGACGATGAACGGTGCTATTGGGCGGATTCCAGCAGGTCGGCATCGACCAAGTCTTGAGGCGGGCCGACCGTTCGCTTGTTGACAATCAGATGAGCGCGGCCGATCACTGGAACCTGGAGGCCGTCGATCTTGACCTCCACCCGACCCGTCCATGCCTGATCGAATGGCACGCCGTCGACAGTGGTGATCACATCGACCCGGTGGGGTGGAACGCCCACTTGATAGATCGTACCCGCTGAAGCGAGATCGTCTACGGTCAGGCCATGCCGTGGCGCCCCGAATGCGTCGAGCGCGAGGAGCACGCGCTCGGCATTGTCGGCGCGGGGCCGGACCCACAGGTCGAGATCCTTGGTCGCCCTGGGGAAGCGATGCGCCGCCATCGCATATCCACCAACGACGAGGAACTCAACCTGTTGTTCGATGAATGCTGACAATATGTCGCGGAAGTCTGGATTCAGCAACGCGGTCACCGGTGAAAGCCCACGCATCCAGTGTCAGTTGCCACATCATGGCTAGCCGATCGGCGGGCGCGCGCGACCGCCAGTACAATTCGTCGGCGCGCTCCTCGTCCCTGACACTCCTGAACAGGCGGCACTCGATATTGGCGCGGGCGCTCACGATGCCTCGATTATCCCACATCGAGGGTGCAAGCCCCACCCTGGCGGTCGCGCCGAACCCTGATGTCCCGTGTCACCGGCAACACGGTCACGTTCGACGTACCCTCACCGCCTCCGCCGAACACGCTGGGCTGGGTGTAGCCCTGGGCGCGTCGTACCTAACGGCCGGTCACGCGCTCGATGACGATCGCGAGCAGTCAGAACGGTGCTGTGAACTCATCGGCTCAGGCGATCGCGCCCAGCTGCCGCAGCAAGCCCAGGAAGTCGCCGTGGATGCGCTCTTCGACGATCAGGCCGTCGGCCACCTTGAACACGTCGACGCCGACCAGCGATACGCGTCGCCCGGTCGCGGGAATGCCCTGCCACTCGCCGTCGTGAGTCCCTGTCATCGTCCACGAGACCATCACGGTGTCGTCGTTCGCCGTCACGTCGTGGACGTCGAAGTGCAGGCCGGAGAACGCGGCCCGGGTGCCGATCGCGAGCTGGCGAAAGCCGTCCAGCCCTTCCAGCTGCGGCCCCTCGCCCAGCGACGGCGGGACGAACAACGTGAATGCCGGGGCCACAACCTGGTCCACGACCGCCAGGTTGCCCCGGTTGAACACTTCGTCGAAGTACAGGCGCGCCAGCTCGCGGGCGTGGTCGATGGTCATGGATTCCTCTCACGGCGGCGTGGCCCCGCGCCGTTGCAGGCTTGCCCCCCAGTGCTTGGCCGCTGGTGTCCAGCAACAACATGTCAGCGCTCGCCGAACGGCGGCGATGTGGCATCACCTTTCAGCAGATCGTCGACCCGGTCTGCCAAGGTGGACCGGCCACTGGCGAAGAGCGGGAGGCTGGGGCGCGGCGCCGGCGCCTCGCGGGTCAACTGTTCGATGGCCTGCCGAATCAAAGCCGCTTCACTGATGCCAGTCGCTCGCGCGGCGCGCTGCAGCGAAGCCTTCAGGCCCGTCGGCAGATACACCGTGGTCTTCTGCATGCCATACACATTGCCATACATGGGGTGACGCCTGCCCACCGGCGCCGAGCGGCGCGACGATCTCATACGGGCCGATGCGGGTACCGGGGGAGACGGCCATCGAGGCGGATTATACTGGGCTGCGGTCGCCTCTGGCGGTCTGGCTGCGGCCATCGGTGCGGCGTGACTCAGCGGCGCCGGGTCCTCGGTCGGCCCTCCTGGATGGTCTTCTGGGTCTGAGAACGGCCCTTCTGTTGCCCAGCAGAAATGCCTCTAATATCGTCTATCGTCATCTTCGTTCAGGTGAAACGCGCCGGGCGTGTCATCACCCAAGTGTTCGACGCCAACGTTAAGTGAGGTTTCAGATGATCCGATCACGGACACTCTGCTGCGGATGGTTGGTCATCCTGTTGCTGGCCGCGAGCATGCCGGCCGGCCAGGCGCAGGCTCCGGCCGGGCCGATCGATGCCGCTGAGATCGACAAACTCCTGACGCAGTTCAACGTGCCCGGCATCAGCATCGCCGTGATCAAGGACTTCAAGATCGACTGGGCGAGGGGCTATGGACTGGCCGATGCGGAAGCGCGAATGCCAGTGACGGCAGACACCCTGTTTCAAGCGGCGTCGATCAGCAAGACCGTGGCCGCCATGACGTCGATGCGAGCGGTGCAGGACGGCCGGTTCGCGCTCGATCAAGATATCAACACCATCCTGAGCTCGTGGCAGCTGCCAGGCGGCGAGTTCACCAGGGACCGGCCGGTCACGCCGCGGGCGCTGATGAGCCACACCTCTGGAACCGGTGATGGCTTTGGCTTTCCTGGTTACGCGCCCACCGCGCCGCTCCCGACGCTGGTGCAGATTCTGGACGGGCAGTCGCCGTCGAACCGCCCGCAGGTCAGGCTGGAACGTCCGCCGTTTACTGGTTACAAGTACTCCGGCGGCGCGGTGACGATCCAGGAACTCGCGCTGACCGAGGCCGTGGGGAAGCCGCTGGTGGAACTGGCGCGCGACTGGGTCCTCAATCCCATCGGCATGACCAACAGCACGTTCGAGCAGCCGCTGCCGGCGTCTCGAGAGAAGCAAGCCGCCCGCGCGCACGGTCGCAACGGCGCCCGCATGGGCGACCCGTGGCACGTCTACCCCGAGCACGCGGCCGCCGGACTGTGGACGACACCGACCGATCTGGCGAAGTTTCTGATCGAGGTCCAGAAGACCCTGGCGGGTCAGTCCACGCGCGTGTTGTCGCGCGCGATGATGCTCGAGATGGTCACGCCCGTTGGTGTCGGCCCGTACGCGGTCGGCTTCTCGGTGGAGAAGCAGGGCGAAGGCTGGTACTTCGGCCATGGCGGCAGCAACCGGGGATTCCAGTGCGCCATGACCGCCCATCGGCTCAAGGGCTACGGCGTCGTCATCATGACCAACGGCGACAACGGCGGTGCGCTCATACAGGAGGTGCGCAGCCGGATCCACCAGGCGTACCAGTGGGACGTGCTCGACAAGGCGATTCCGAGGACGTATGGGCCGGTGCTCAAGGACGGCAAGCCGTAGCTTGCGCCGGGAGTGGGCGGCGCTTCCAGAGTGTCGAATCGGACCATGACGAATCGAGCCCAAGCATTGCTCCGTGAGGCACTGGCACTGCCAGTCGATGAGCGCGCTGGTGTGGCCGCCGAGTTGCTCGCGAGCCTGGATCAGGCCGCTGCCGAAGATCCCGCCGAAGTTAAAGCAGCGTGGGCGGTCGAGATTGAGGCACGGGCGCGGCGCGTGATGAGCGGTGAGTCAGCCGGCGAAGCGTGGCCTGATGTCCGCGCGCGAATCTTGAATCGTCTGAACCGGTGATGACACCGGTGTTCCGGTCGGAACCCGAGGCTTCAGCCGAACTTGAAGCGGCGGCGGTGTGGGTACGAGGCTCGGCGCAGTCGGCTCGGCGCCGAATTTGTCGAAGCCTTTGACGATGTTCTCACTCAAGTCGGGCGCTGGCCGGAGATTGGTCATCTTGTCCCGGGGGTACCCAGTGACGTTCCGGCGCGCCGACATCCGTTCGCACGATTTCCGTACCACGTTGCCTATTTGAACTGGCAGCACCGGGGCAGCGGTTTCGTCCAACACGTCTTTAGCGCACCAACGCGGCCACCAACATGTCACCCCCGTCGAAGCGTCTCGCCGCCGCGTCGCTACGCTAAAAACGCTCTGCATTCTCGGACCCAGCGCTCATGAACCAGTCACAGAGCCCATCAATGCAGGGCCCATTATGCGCTGCCAGACGATGTCGGATTGGGTACCAACATGGCACTTTTTACGGCACATTCTGTCTTCCCTTGTCGGCGCCGGTCGCATGAGCATCTGGCATCGTGCGGATGTCGGCTTGCAGATGCCCGGCTCGGAGGCACTGTGTGCAAGCCCACATTCGACTTAGAAGGAGGGTCCATGAGAAAGCTCGCTGTGCGCTTCGCGCTATTGTTCGCTTTGGCCGGTGTCGCTGCGTACCCAGTAACCCTGAGGGCGGCCGACTGCGCTGGCTGTGATTGCTGCGGTGACTGTGACACAAGCTGCAGCGGCGGTGCCTGCGTTTCCACTTGCGCAGGCTGCTGCATCTAGCGGGAGCACGCGTTCTCACGATCGACGCGAAGCACCGAGCCGGTCGAGCCGTTCCGTACCTGGCTCGACCGGCCGGATGCCGTCTCGGCTATTTGTTTCGGGAGCGACATATGCAGCAAACATTCCCAAAGCTCGAAACGCTGACGAACGTGGCAATCCTGTTCACGGCCGTGTTCTGCATTGTGACTTGGACACGTGCGTTCTTGGCGACGCCGGCCGCCCCATCAGACGGGTCTGCCTACTACTCTCCTGGAGAAGGAATCCCGCCCATTGATGGCGTCAACTTTTCGAATGGGGCGACGAACCTCGTCCTAATCGTGAGTAGCACCTGCCGCTTCTGCACGGAGAGCATGCCTTTCTATCGACGGGTCGTCGAGAGCAGAAACTCATCTGGCGCGAGGGTTCAGCTGGTCGTGCTTGGCCAAGAGAGCAGGGCGTCACTCTTGGAGTATTTGGCCAGTCACGCATTCGTGGCGGACGTGGTAATCAGTGTGGGTGGCAACTCTGGTCTCAAAGTGAATCGAACGCCGGCGATCCTCCAAACAGACGGAAGTGGCAGGATCCTGAGGACCTGGAATGGCCGCCTTTCGACTTCGGCCGAAGAAGCAGTTCTCCGTGCGGCCGCGTCCGACAGTGGCCCCAGGGCGTTGCCTGTGCTCGAGTAAGGGGGCGTGTGATAGTTGTTCTTGAAATCCGGCGGCTGACAATCGTGGCGGTTGCCTTTGCCGTGATTCTGATGGCGGCAAGCGCCAAGACCTATGGCCAAGAAAGCCCGTCACCGGAGCAGGTTGTGCGTGATCTGGAGGCGCAGCTCAACGGCGCGTACGTCCGGCAGGACGTTTCGGTTCTCGAGAGGCTGCTTGCCAACGATGGCCGGTTTACAACCACCGACGGAAGAACTGTCGACAAGCCGAATCGGGTGGCCGCTCTGTCAAGGAAGTTCCCTGACATGTCGAACGACGTCAGGTCCGTCGTCGTTCTGGGGCATGTTGCCGTTGTCAACGCGGTGACGTCGTACACCGCCGGATCAGGCGCGCGCTCGTCATCAACCGTGTTGCGAATCTGGCACAAGCAGAACGAAAGTTGGCGGGTGATCGCCTTCCAGGCAACGGTACAACCAAACCGTTAGTGTCAAGTTTGTTTCGACAGGTGTTTTGCGAGTTCCAAGCACAGTGACTCTGCACGATACCATTGGCACCGCGATTCGGTTCAATCGCTCGCCCCGCGAGGTCGTGTTGGGGGCGTTGTCGCTTGCGCTGGGTGTCGGCTTTCTGTCTGCGGCGTTCTCTGTCGTCGACGCGGTCCTGCTGCGGCCCCTGCCCTACGACAGCCCAGACCACCTCGTTCGGATATGGGACATCACCGGTCCGCCGGGGGTGGAGGTGCTGTCCACGAGGGACTTCTCGACACTGCGCTCGGCAACGTCGTTGGCTGGTGTTGCGGGCTACTTCGGCGTGAACCACACCGTCACGGCGACGACGGGTGTCCGCCGTGCGGTGCCCGGCCAGCAGGTCAGCCCAGAGCTGTTCGAACTGCTCGGGGCCACGCCCCTCGCGGGCCGGGTGTTTAGCCGCGCGGATGGCCAATTCGGAAGGCCCCTGGTCATGGTCATCAGCTCCAGGCTGGCCTCTCTGCTTCGTCTGGAGCCGGAGGACACCGTGATCCTCAATGAGCTGCCGCACACCGTCGTTGGCGTCATGCCGCCAGAATTCTGGTTCCCCGATCGCCGCGCGGAGTACTGGATTCCCTTGGTGCAAGTACCGGCCAAGTATCTTGGCGCGGGTTCAACCGACCAGCAGGTCCGTTCCATCGCGCGGCTGGCTGACCGTGTATCGCTCGAATCGGCAGCGGCCGAAGTCAACGCCGTGCTTGGTGATCGCAGGCGCCAAAGCGCGCTTCGAATGCAGCGGTTCCGCGACTATCTGATGGGGCCCGCGCGCCTGCCGCTGACCGTGCTGCAACTTGGCTCCGGCCTTCTGTTGGCCTTGACCTGCCTGAATGCGGCGTGGCTGCTTCGCGTTCGTGCCGTCCAGCGCCGCCGGGCCCTGGCTATCATGGCTTCACTTGGCGCTGCCAGACGAGACCTGATCGGAACTTGTGTCGTCGAAGCCGTCATCATCACCCTCGTGGTGGTGCCGGCGGCCCTGGGGATCGCAAAGCTTCTGCTGGCGCTCGGGGGCCGATTGGAGAACGGGATCCTGACTCATTTTGGAGTGCCGTCGATCACGGGGCAGGTCACCGCTGTGACGGCGATCGCCGCAGTAATCGCGTCGGCCGCGGCTTTCGTGCCTGCCGTCATCACGCAACTCAGGACGAGCCCAGGCGCCGACCTCCTCCGCGCTGGACGTTCGGGGCCCGGCCACGGCCGGCGCTTGTACATCGAGATGATTTTTCAGGCATCAATCGTCTTCGCCATTGCCGTTCAGGCGGTCACTCTCGTACTGGTGATGCAGAAGCTGGTGTCGGTCAACGTCGGTCTTCGGGAGTCTCGCATTATTGGGTTGCACATCCGGCCCGGAGGCCCTGACAACGCCGTTTCTGCGGTCGTGGCGCTTCAATACCAGGAGATGGTCGATCAACTGGAGCGCACCGGAATGCCAAGTGCCGCTGCGAACATCGCGCCCCTAACTGGCGTAGAGCATCTGACCAGCACGCGGACACCCGAGCGCAGCGTACGGGAATTTACGATGGTGCGAGTGCGCGCTGTGAGCCCATCGTACTTCAGGTTGTTGGGACTCGATGTGACAGCCGGCCGTCTCCCGAGCGGCGATCGACACGAGGCGGGTGTCGTGGTGATTGACGGAACGTTCGCGTCGCGGCTTCTCGGTCGGGCAGGCGGTACCGGACAGCGAATCCTGCTCGGTGGTTCCGAATGGGAAGTGATCGGCATCATCAGGCCAGTGAGGAATGCAAGTCTCTTCGAGGAGCCGCAGCCGACCGTCTATGTCCAGTATCGGGACGTCTCGCGCCTGTCACCGCAGACCGCGATGGCGCTGACGTCCGAAGTCGTTCTGATGGCGATCGAGGACGGTGGTGCCAGCACCGCACTTCAGCGTCTGCGCGCGGCCGCCCGTGACCTGTTGCCGGGCGCCACGGTCGGAAAGAACTGGCGCTTTCGAGATCTGGTGTGGCTCGCGTCCGGGGAGCGTCCCCTGATGACCGCAGGAGTCACGGTGTTCGCTTCGATAGCGATCATGTTGCTGGGCCTGGGCTTCAGCGGGATGCTGATGTTCCTGGTTCGAACGAAGCAGCGTGACATCGCCGTCCGAATCTGCCTGGGAGCAACGCGCGGTCGGGTGATCGCGGAGGTGGTCGCCCCCATGGCCGCCGTTGCCGCTACTGCCGTCATCGTGGGTGCCGGTCTGTCGTACGCCCTGGAGGCCACGCTCTTGAGTCTCGCGTATGCTCCGACGCCGACCATCCAGGCCGACGCCTGGATGGTTGGTGCCGTGTCCACGGCGGCGTTCGCCGTCGTGGTGGCGTTCGCAGTGGGGTATCCAGCCTTGAAAGCGGCGCAGACAGACCCGATTGCCGCCCTCAAGCAAGAAGCGTGAAAGGGGTACGTCGGCGACGGAGTCGTCGGAGCCGGGCAGGGTTCTTCGCCGTCGCGGTCACACTCCGAACTTCGTACTCAGGGTACGCAGGTTTACGGCGCAAGAGATCAACCGCTGTTCACCCAGGAACGCTTTCACCGTGGGCGGATGGTTGTCCGAGAGGCTCACGCGGCAACGCCGAAGAAACACCCGCATCGTCCGCTCGTCGACGATGTCGAAGAGATTCCAGGGGTCCCAGCCCTCTGCCTGCGAAAGAATGACGGCGCGCAGCATGCGCGTGAGATCCAGCGACGCGTGTGGCGACTCCCCAGCCGCATGACACCAGGCACGAATCGCGCCCCGGCTTGCACCGATCGCATGGCCCCACGCCGCCAGCGTCCGCAGGTCCATCGGGCTGTCCGTGGCAGCGGCTACGGCCTTTGCCCAGCGCAACGATGCATGATGCTGAATGCCCGTGGCCGGTCCCCTCTTGAGCATGGTACATGGCCTGTCTGGGGGGCAGACGTCTGAGCGAAGGGTAGCGTACCCCCCCCCGAGTCAATCAAGGGTCCTTGGGCCGGGACCGGATGGCGTCGAGCCGGAGCTTGAGCATCTCCCGATGAGCTGGCCGACACGCGGTGCCCATCTCCGCCTGGGTCTGGGCGAGGGCCAGCTCGAGCCCGGCCCCGAGGCGATCCGCGCGTATCAGGTCCTGCTGTTTGTGGCGCATCGGCAGGAGATCCTGAAGCAGAGCCTGAGCGCCTTCCGGCAGATGCAATCTGGGTCTGAGAACCTTCTATTGCCCAGCAGAAAGGCCTCTAATATCGTCTATCGTCTCACCCAGGACGCGGCGGCGATCACCAGCATTGAACCGATCGGCGTTCGAGGAAGTAAAGGTCTCACGGAGCCGGCCGATTATCCCGGCAGGATGTTGACGCCACCTGACGAAGTTGCCACCCATCGTCTCCACCACGAACTGGAGATAACGATCCGCGACGTGAACCACGAGTTGATCCGCGCCTCCACCGGCGCCATCACCCGCAGTGCGTTCACCAACGTCGCGCGCATGGTGGCCGACCTGCGAGGCCGCTATCTGCAATGCGTGCTCAGGCTGTCTCTTATACACATCTCCGAGCCCACGAGACTAAGGCGAATCTCGTATGCCGTCTTCTGCTTGAAA
>ENA-ORBV01003589-ORBV01003589.1-microbial-mat-metagenome-genome-assembly--contig:-NODE-3589-length-30848-cov-13.429658_pt1 | contig 30848 bp, 36 predicted proteins | sample MGYA00237777_ERZ505514 | MGnify/ENA primary metagenome ERZ505514 (study PRJEB26160, sample SAMN06269048) | microbial mat metagenome | isolation source: Oligotrophic lake microbial mat | place... | reverse complement strand
GCCCACAATTACGATTACCTTGCTTTGCATTTCTTTACATTTCTTAATGCTTTCACGATCATAGTCCGACTGGTAACGAAAGGCGGCGATCTCTACTGCCAGCATTGCTATTTAGGCAGACTAGTTGTGTAGAATTGTATGTAAAGCCTTGAGAAAGGTTGAAGATAACGTAATTTTCGGTCATAGTCGCCTAAAGTTTGGGAATACTATGACTATCTTTATCTAGATTTACGCTTAAATTTATTCTTAATTTCAATTCATCAAAGCGGAGATCCGTAAACATTATGATCGATGCCATTATTGTAGTCACATTCATTTTGGCAGGTGCTGGTACTGGCTTTCATGGTATCGACCTGCTACCGATCCAAGTTATATCCCAAGTCAGCTCACCAGGACTGCGTTGGATAACTTTGGGCTTCGGGGCTTTCTTTGGGATGCTTTTGGGCATACTGGCGCAAACCACCTACCGTCGCTTAGAAGTACGAGTCAGAGAGATGCCAGCCGAAACTCTCCTAAGTCGATGCGTTGGCTTAGTTGTTGGCTTGCTGTTAGCTAATCTGATGCTAGCACCGCTATTTTTGTTACCTTTTCCTGATGACTTTTCTTTCTTTAAGCCCTTAACCGCAATCCTTGTAAGTATCATGTTCGCCTACACAGGCATGACACTTTCTGATACGCATGGCAGAGCGTTACTGCGGTTTATTAATCCCAACAACATTGAAAGTTCGCTCTTAGCGGAAGGTACTCTCAAACCCGCTAACACCAAAATCCTCGATACCAGTTGCGTAATTGACGGACGGATTGAGACACTGCTGCATACTGGTTTCTTGGAAGGGCAGTTGTTGATCCCACAGTTTGTAATTCAGGAACTGCAAACGATCGCCGATAGCTCTAATGACCAAAAACGGATCAGAGGCAGAAGAGGTCTGGATATTTTGAATAATATGCGGAATGAATACAATGATCGCATTGTGATTCACTCAGCCGACTACGAAGATATTCATACTGTCGATGCCAAGCTAGTCCGTCTGGCACAAGAAATTGGTGGCTGTTTGATTACCAATGATTATAACCTCAATAAAGTTGCTAATTTTCAGCAGGTAGAAGTCCTAAATATTAACGATCTAGCTCAAGCTTTACGTCCAACTTATTTACCTGGAGACAGTCTCAACCTCAAGGTACTCAAGGAAGGGAAAGAGCAAACTCAAGGTGTGGGCTATCTCGAAGACGGCACAATGGTTGTCGTAGAGGAAGGTCGAAGCTACGTTGGCAAGCAATTGTATGTGATCGTTACTAGTGCGTTACAGACTTCCGCAGGACGGATGATTTTCGCCCGACCTGAAGTGACCGCAGCCGTTTAGAGTAAATTAATCGTGCAAACTTCCCAGAAGCAATTAACTTCAGGCAAATTGGGTTGGGGGTGGACACAAGCTGTCCAAGCAATCGCCGCTACTGCGCTGTCTGGTGGATGCTTTGTCTTATTAGTAAGCGGTGTTCCAGTCGTTCGATCGATATCAGAATCAGGCGATTACAGGATGGCGGTAATTCTGATTGCACTGATGATCTCAAGTTTTGTGTGGTCGAGGTGGCTGGCAAAATCAATTTTGGCTCACTGTCGCCAAAATCTACCTTTTAGCTTCTCTGGCGCATTTCCGATCGTAGTCGCACTGTTTTGTGTGGTTTTGCTGGTAATCCTGAATTTAAGCCTAGAACAAACGCTTAGTCAGGCTTTAGTTGGTGGTCTGTGGTCGATCGAAGCGGCAGTTTTGCTAGGAATTTTTACTTGGTTGAGCCTGTGGACAGGACAATCAAGATCGGATTCTCAGACAATTACCGAACAAGACCTAGCTGCTTCTGAACATTTGAGTGTGATCGCTTACTCCGATCGAACTGTCCTGATTAGCCCAAACCCTCGATCGAATCAACCATCCCAGTTCAACAGTATGCTGCTTTTCGGCATGGGGCTATTTTTTTGGACAATGCTCGATCTGCCAACAGGTATTTTAGAAATAGCCGTGATTGCCTGTTCAGGCAGTGGTTTAGTTGGGATCAGTACGTGGCAGATCCAATTACAACCAGAGCAACAGATTATGGCTTTAAATTTCACGGGGTTATGGGATTTACAAGCCACCTACACGATTAACCTTCGTCATTTTCCGCGCCTCCAAATCGTTAAACTCAGCGAAGGCGACCTCACTTGGGTACAACTGTCAGGACAAAGTAATGAATTGGCTCTACCAGGCGCAATCATCGATAATTCGACAAAAAAGACGGAAGATCACAGCGAACTAGCTCAAATATTGCTAAAAACCTGCCGCTTAGCTCGACATGAAACCAGTCGAGATAGTTTGGGCTTAATTGGTCTACTTTTGCCTCAAGGAACTGGCATCTTAGCGGGGGTAACTTTTTCGATCGCGGCGGTTCTGATGTTGCTACTTCTCCCTTTACCAAACAACATAGTAGCTGAAGGGACTGCTTTGCTAATTGGAACATCGATGCTGTGTCCTGCGCTGGCGAAGCGGATTTTTAAACTAGTCGCGCCGACAGTGATGACTGGGGATCCACCAATAGTTCTGCCTCATTTTCATGCTTGGGAGATTGGCACGGCGATCATCCTTAGCGTTATTGCTTCATCACATCACCAGAAATTGGGGCTGATCGCACTCAGTGCTGCTTGGATAAGTTTTGGGATTGGGGTATGCATACTTGCTCTGGTCAGGCGCACACCAATCAACATTAAAATCTAGACAGTTTTTTCTCATTCTCTAAGCCAGACCTGCAAGTTCTAGTAATTGAATAAATGCATTGATATTGACCGTTATATCCACATAAAGTAAGCTTAATCCCCATTTGTTGTCCTTAGGCAAGATTTCTCCTTCTCCTAGGAGGTAATAGTAGTCTAATTTAAGCTGACTAGCGATCAGCCAAAAAGCTCTAGCTACAGCTAAAGGTGAAAAGATTTCAATTACTTTCGTTCCAGGTTGACAAAATGCAAAATTAGTAAATCCACTGCTATGAGGACCAATAATTACCTCTGCATTAGCAAACAGACTGGCCTGTTCCTGAACTGTCAGAGAACTAAGTATCACGACGCTAAATCCAAGGGGCAGAAGGATTCCGATCAGGTCAGTTTCGTTGGTTATCCTCCGCGAATTAGCATCTGACCTGCTAACGTAAATTCTTTTGGGCTGATTTGCTCGATCAGCCATATCCAAATGTAAAAACTTATCCCTGATGAAATCACACACCCATAATGGGACTGAACCAGTATGGGCAGGTAAAGACGGCACGATTAATCTATCCGCCTTGATATGGACATATTTAGAGCTTTCGATCAATTTATCCTGAGGAATGCCTAAGTCAGATAAGCTCTCTTTTTGGTAGGGTTCCTGAAAGCTGTTGACCACAAACCGATCAATTTCATCTAAATTTATACCACTACGTTTTAATAGATAAAATCGCGGCAATACATCTGCCACCCAATGAAAATAATTTTTGCTGCCTCCAGCCGAAGCCAAGACAGCTACGTTTCCGTCTATTTTATGAACGGTAGGCAATTTTATTTGAGATAAAGATAGATGTCTTCCTAATTGATTTAGAGGCTTCAGTTCGATCGAGACATCTTCTAAAACCATGTCGTCATCTGTCAAGATGGCACTTGTGGAAAAGTTAGTACTGTCTGCACTCCATATTCTGCCCTGAGGAATTATGGCAATGAAAGTAGAAGGAAACTCAATCCCTGTGGGATAACTGTTGAATTCCCAGTGCAAATCCCCGATTGTGCTTGGCTTAGTCAAATCTATTCTATGAGCAGGAAGGATCTCCTGATAAACGGCATCAGTTTTTGGTGAATTAGCGGAATCAACCCACTCTTTTACTGAGCTATATATTCCTTGAGGTGGGCCGACTATTTCAGAACTGACTGGCAATTTACTGATCGATCGAGCAACGATATATTTGAGATATCGAATGGATAAATTACCTAGCTTTCCCAATGGATACAAGACTTGCCAGAATAAGATCCGCCAGATCGATTTCAGGATATTCTGCCTACTAAGTGTAAATATCAATTTGAGTTAATTGCTTTTGGGGATTTCGTTGGTGGTTGGTGATTGGCTAGGAGATGAGATAAATGATTGTCCAGGAGATTTAATAAAAGATTTAGTCGAAGCCTGATTGCTTGGATTTGCCTTGTAAAAAGCGGCTAGACTGTCATCATCACCAGTAAATCGCCAGTGCCAAGGTTCGTACATCACTCCTTGCTTATTGCTCGGCGGGAATGACATCTCAAAGCTATATTTGGCGGCGTTCTGCTCTAGCCATTTAAACGCCTCAGTCTTATCAAAACTCGGAGATAACTGGGTACTAGGATTATTTCGATCGCCAATATCAACGGCATAACCTGTGTGATGTTCGCTATAACCTGGCGGAGCACTGACAAGCGCACGCTCGGCGGCAGTTTGATTGCGGTTGGCTTTGATGTCAAAAAATAATTTTCTTTGTTCATCCTTGGTGCGAAATGCTGAGATTGGCACGAGATCGACCCCACTGGCTCTGGCAGCGGCGGTCATTTCTATATAGCTTTTAGCAGCAGAGGCTCTCATTCTAACTTCGTAGCCATCATAGGATCTACCGATAGATCGCAGAGAGTTGATCGGTGCTTCGGCATAGGCAAAATGTCCAAGCAAGCTGCTTTCAGAGAAATTTCCCGATGTGTCGATCGAAGTAGTTGAAGAGCTTGGGGTTAATTCTGGGGTTGCCAGTCCTGAAGTTGCTGATTTTGGCGGCATCAGTGCGGCATTACCTGGCTCTAGATAACTCACCCAAAAGCGTGACCCTGCCAACGGCAAGAAAAATGCTAAAACTGCAAGTCCATAACCCCACCACGGTATTACCCGTAGCGATCGAGTCATCTGTGAAGAAGATTTTTGTGACTTTGGATCGGCAGCAACACGTTGAGCAACAGGAATATCGTTATTGGTTGTCATAGAAACAGTTAAACCCAAACTTGAACCAAACGTAAATATACCCAGACTTATGTAATTGAGCAACTAAGTCACGCAGTATGTTCAGAATTATGCGACAAGAAGGCAAAATTAACAATCTGTGACGCAAATAATTTAGCCAGAATTTTGTCAGACACGATTAATTTGCCACTTGTAAAATGCTAACTAGCAGCACTAGCAATCCTAACAGTACTAATGCCGTTAACTTGATTTTACGCAGTACTGGTTGGACTTCATAGGTAACAAGCAACCGATCTTTAAGTAGATCTGCCTCTGGCTTTTCCCATTCTTGACCATCGTACCAACCAGTTTCCTCATAACTAACACTGCGGTTTTGTAGTCGATCGTTAATATATTTCCAGCCTACAAACAATTGGATTAACGGTAAACTCAAGCCCACAGTCGCCCCTGCACTAGCCAAGCAGATAAATCCCAGCAAATGCCGTCCAGGCGAAAAACTCACTGCTGCCACTGGCCCAGTCACAATCCACCATGCCGCCCAAATCGCAATCGCCACTTTACAGTACTCAAAAATGCTGAAAGTCGCCCACCGAAAGAAAAATGATTCTTTGAGTGCGAGATATTCGTTGAGTGGTTGTTGCTCAGTCGGGACAGGACAGGTCATATATAGTCGATCGAAGCGTGAATTACAGTCTCATCATAGCTTTCTGGCTCCGAAGAAATTCTCATACCAGTCGATCGTTTCTTGCAAGCCTAGTTCTAGAGTATATTTGGGTTCCCAGTTGAGCAGTTTGCGGGCTTTAGCCGCCGATAAATACTGATGCTTAATCTCATTCGTCGCTTGATTGAGAATAACTGGTTGCAGCTCACTTTTCCCCATGATTAGGAGAATCTTTTGCACCATCTCCACCACCGAAATCTGCAATTCGTTACTGAAGTTAAACGCTTCGCCCAAAATTTCGGGTCTATGCATTTGCTCGGCGAGGTGGAGGTAAGCTAACGCCCCATCTTTGGCGTAGAAGTAATCGCGAATATAAGTGCCATCACTGCGAATCAGTAAGGGTTTCTCCGCCAAGGCAGAACGAATTGTATCTGGAACGAGGCGATTGAAATTGAGGTCACCACCGCCGTAAAAGTTACCGCAACGAGTAATGCAGACAGGCAACTGATAGCTGGTGTAATAAGCCCGACAGATCAAATCCGCACAACTTTTGGAAACATCATAAGGATGCTCGCCCTGTAGTGGCGTGGTTTCGTCGTAGGGCAAAATCTCGCAATCGCCATAAGCTTTGTCACTAGAGGCAACGACAATCCGAGATACTCTACCGACGCGGCGGCAAGCCTCTAAAATATTCCAAGTGCCTTTAATATTTGCCTCAAAAGTACCCAACGGATCGCGGTTCGCCACGCCGACAATTGTCTGAGCTGCTAGGTGAAATACTGTATCGACTTCGTATTCCGCGATCGATCTTTCCAGTATCGCTAAGTCCTCGACACTGCCACGAACGACATTGATTTTTTCATGCGATCGATCGGTATACAAACGCGATCGAGGCACTAAATCTCTTACTAATCCTGTCACCATTGCGCCGCGCTGCACCAGTTCGGCGGTTAGCCAGCTACCAAGTAGTCCCGTACAACCTGTAATCAACACCGATCGATCGCGCCAAAAATCACTCATTTCCATACCTTCCAAGGAGCTTGCCCCGAACTCCATAACTCTTCGAGCAGATTCTTTTCGCGTAAGGTATCCATTGCCTGCCAAAAACCATGATGACTAAAAGCAGCTAACTGATTTTTATCTGCGATTAAAGGTAAAGTCTGACTCTCCCATACTGTGTCATCATCCTCGATTAAGTCCAAGCTCTCTGGCTCTAGCACAAAAAATCCACCGTTAATCCAGCCGCCCTCACCGAGCGGCTTTTCTTGGAAATTTAGCACGCGCCCTTCTTGTAAATTCAATGCCCCATAGCGACCTGGTGGTAAGACGGCTGTGACCGTAGCGATCGACTTTTGCTGATGATGAAAAGCTACCAGTTCGGTCAAATTCACATCACTCAGTCCATCCCCATATGTAAAGCAGAAAGTTTGATCGCCGATATAGTCTTTGACCCGCTTTAATCTGCCGCCTGTCATCGTGTGATCGCCTGTATCTACCAACGTGACTCGCCAAGGTTCAGCATACTGCTGGTGGACTTCCATGCGGTTTAATTTCATATCAAACGTGACATCAGACATATGTAAGAAGTAGTTGGCAAAGTACTCCTTAATCACGTAACCCTTATAGCCGCAGCAAATGATGAAGTCATGAATGCCATGTGTGGAATAAATCTTCATGATGTGCCACAGGATCGGCTTGCCCCCAATTTCGATCATGGGCTTGGGCTTAAGGTGAGTTTCCTCGGCGATGCGTGTACCAAGACCGCCTGCTAAAATGACCGCTTTCATCAGCAAATTACTATGACGATTCGCCTAGTATATATGACAACCTGATTTAATCACTGAAACATCATGTCTGGTGGTTTGCGGTGCAATTGATTGTTACGGCAATCGAAAAATTATGAGATATTCATGACTATGATGTGACCATACCCCGTAAGGTATTGAGCGATTCGTCAACGTGAGCTTTGGAGTCCAACATCGAATCAAAGATATGTCTGACAAGGCCTTCTCGATCGATCACGTATGTCACACGTCCAGGCATAATCCATAGCGTGTTGGGAACACCGTATTTTTGGCGAAGTTCGTTGTTTCGATCGGTCAGCAAGATAAAAGGTAGTTGATGTTTGGCGGCAAATTGTTGATGAGATGTCTGTGAGTCGCTACTGACCCCGATCACTTCTGCACCTGCTTCTTTAAAAACTTCGTATCGATCGCGAAAGGCGCAGGATTCAGCCGTACAGCCTGGCGTATCGTCTTTGGGATAGAAGTACAGCACCACAGATTGCTTGCCATGGAAGCTTTTCAACGTTACAGTATCGCCTGCTTGTGAAATTAAGGAAAAATCTGGGGCTCGATCGCCAACTTTTACTGACATTTTAATATTTTCCTAAAACAAAATGTTAACTTTTGTTATGTTAACTCACAGACGTATATCTCAATCGATCGACCATGATAGTCCATACCTTCCCACCACTGCTCCTAGGCAAGCTCGTTAAACGTTACAAGCGGTTTTTTGCCGATATCGAACTCGAAAGTGGGGAAATCATCACGGCTCACTGTGCGAATACGGGCCCAATGACCAGCGTTTCTGAGCTTGGTAGTGCCGTTTATGTCTCGCAAAATTCCGACCCCAAACGTAAACTGAAATACAGTTGGGAAATGATTCAGGTCGATCGAACTTGGGTTGGGATCAATACGAGCTTACCAAATCGCGTGATTGGCTATATGCTCAAACATCATTTATTGCCTGAGCTTGAGCCGTATCAAACTTTTCAGCCAGAGGTTGCCTACGGAGTTGAAAAAAGTCGGATCGATTTTGTTTTGCAGAATGATGATTTTAAAACTTTTGTCGAAATCAAAAATACGACTTGGCATCGAGGTAACTTAGCTCTTTTCCCCGACACTGTAACGACCAGAGGGCAAAAGCACATCCGCGAGTTAATCTCGATTCTCTCTAGCAACACTAACAGCGTGCTGATCTATTTCATCAATCGGAGTGACTGTGACAAGTTTGCGCCTGGAGATGATGCCGATCCTGAATATGGCAGACTGTTGAGAAGATCGATCGAGGCGGGAGTCAAAATCTTGCCCTGTCGTTTTCACGTCACCCCTGAGCAGATCGATTACTTAGGGTTAGCCGAGCTAGAAATTTAGGTTTTTAATGCTACTTCAAACCCCTAAAGTTGGGAGGAAACAGTTCACAGTCAAAGTAAAAGCTGTGAAATAATTAGAAAATATATGGATAAATATTTTGATAGTAGATGGGGAGAGCTTTATGAAAAACAGAGTAATCATTCATCCAGATATTTGCAATGGGCGACCAATTATCGCTAATACTCGGATTACAGTGCAAACAATAATGGAGTTTTTGGGCGCAGGTGATTCGATCGAAGAGGTACTTGAAGAATATCCATCTCTGACAAGGGAAGATATTTATGCCTGTATGCAGTTTGCCGCGAGACTGATGGCGAATCACTATGAAGTGAAAAAAGTCGCATGAATGGCTTTTTGTTTGATGAAAATTTACCAATCAAAATTCTGTTTACTCCGTCTTTACCGATCGTTCATGTTTCAGTTTTAGGGGATAGTCCCAGTGATACTCAAATTTGGCAGTATGCAAAGGCAAATGGTTTGGTGATTGTTACCAAAGATGTAGACTTTTCAGATCGGCTAATGCTTGATTTAGAGCCTCCTAAAGTCGTTCATTTACGCATTGGCAATATGAGAAAGCGTGAGTTTCATTCATTTCTAGCTAAGGTCTGGGAACAGGTTGAGGATTTCGTGATCGATCGTAAACTTGTCAATGTGTATTTGGATCGGATTGAGTTTTTTAAGTAAAGTATCGATCGAAGCGGGAGTCAAAATCTTACCCTGCCGTTTTCACGTCACCCCAGAGCAGATCGAGTACTTAGGGTTAGCCGAGCTAGAAATGTATCGATATAATCAGGGGACTAATGTCTAATTATCAGCGTTTAAAATAACAATTTTTTACTAGAGAGATGAAAAATCTAACTGCAATTATTGAACAAGCTGAAGAAGGTGGCTACTTTTCCTACTGCCCAGAAGTGCTTGGGGCAAATGGACAAGGAGAAACTATTGACGAGTGCTACGAGGACTTACGACTTGCTATACAGCTTATCTTTGAAGAATTAAGAGAACGAGCAATCGCTAAAGCATCTCCCAGCGTAATTTACAAAGAAATAGCAATTTCATGAAAAGAGGAGACTTAATTAGGCACTTGAAAGAATTTGGGTGCGTTTTGAAAAGAGAAGGGGCAGGACATTCACTTTGGGTAAATCCTGTGACTGGAGAAATGGAAGCAGTGCCACGACATAATGAAATCAAGAACCAACTTGCCAAGAAAATATGCAAGGGTCTATCTATCCCTGAACTGTAGAACGAAATCAATTCAGACTACCAGTAAGTACGCCATTACTAGTAGTGTGCCATATCACATCTTTATTCCCGCAGCAGCATCTTTCGCACGAAACCGATAAACATAAAATCTGGCAGCAGTTTTCGCAGGAATAGAAGTCCGCTAGCATTAGCCCCAGAGGGATAGCGCAATCGCCAGTTATTGTCCGTACTGGCTTGGTAGATCGTCTGAGCGACAACATCGGGTGACGAACCTTGCGAACCAACTTTTTCCATTCTGGTCTGTACTTTAGCGGCGAACTGGTCGTAGGCGGTTAGCTCTGGCTTGCTCGTTACAGCCGCCGATCGATTATAAAAATCAGTTTTAATTGGGCCAGGTTCAACAATTTTGACCTTGATGTTAAACGAGCGCAATTCATACTGTAATGACTCCGAGAACCCTTCCACCGCCCACTTGGTCGAGTGATACAGACTGTACAACGGAAATGTGACGCGACCGCCGATCGAAGAAATATTTACGATCGCTCCTTGGCGACGTTGACGGAAATGGGGCAATATAGCCTGAGTCACCGCCATTAAGCCCAGCACGTTGGTGGCAAACTGCCGCTCAATTTGCGCCGAGGTCGCTGCCTCAAATACGCCGACGAGACTGTAGCCAGCATTATTGACCAAAACATCGATCGAACCAAATTTTGCGATTGCCGATCCCACGGCATCATGGATCGAGTCAACATCTGTGACATCAAGTCGCAGACACAGGGTATTTGGTAATTTGGCAAGATCGGTAGCTCGATCTGGCGTTCTCATCGTTGCCACGACATTCCATCCCTTCTGCTGAAACATCTGCGCGGTTGCTTTGCCAATGCCTGAGGAAGCACCTGTAATCAATACGGTCTTAGCCATAATTTCTCCTGATTTATTTGGTCTAGCGGTTTTCGATCGCGGCGGCGACTAACTGATGAAATAAACGGTGCTGTAAGGGATCATTGGGTGACATTTCGGGATGCCACTGTACTGCCACCGCCCAAGGATGTCCCTGATGTTCGATCGCCTCGATCACACCATCTTCAGCATGAGCCGCTAACTGCCATCCCCCCGCCAACGATCGAGCTGATTGATGATGCCATGACGTTACAGTAACTTTGGGCAATTTAAACAACTCAGACAACAAACTACCTGGAACAAGCTGGACATCATGCTGTGATGGGCGAGTCGGCTGTTCGCAGCGATGTGATACTTCGATGCCAAACTGATCGGGCACATGGGCAACCAGATCGCCGCCACTGGCAACAGTCAAAACCTGCAAACCCCGACAGATACCCAGTACGGGCAATTCATACTCCATTGCCATATTAGCCATTGCTAGCTCAAATCGATCGCGTTCTGGATCGATCGAATAGATCATCGGGTGTCGATCTCCATCATAAAGCTCTGGCGCAATGTCCCCACCACCAGCTAAGATCAAGCCGTTTAGTAGTTGCGAAACGATGCGAGGATGATCCTCCCCAGGTGGCAACAAAATCGGAATGCCTCCTGCCGAACGGACGGCATCAACGTAAGCAGCTTGGAGGCAAAATTCTTTGGCTTCATTCCTGCCATAGGTAGTAATGCCAATTACGGGTGGTTGTTCTGATTTTTTGGTCATGCCGATTTGAGTTTTGTTAACCAATCGTACCGAAATTACGATTCATTTTTAAGCTGTTATCACTGTTACTTCTATTTTATGAAACATACACTTTCCGTTGTGGTGCAAGATGAGGCGGGCGTACTCACTCGGATCGCTAGTTTATTTGCGCGTCGTGGCTTCAACATTGAAAGCCTAGCTGTTGGACCTGCCGAGCAAAACGGCTATTCTCGCATCACTATGGTAGTCCCTGGTGATGCTCACGTGATCGAACAATTGAATAAACAATTGAATAAATTGATTAACGTGATTACGGTGAAGGATCTCACGGAAATTCCCTGTGTTGAGCGCGAACTGATGCTAATTAAGGTCAATGCTGCTCCTAGTAATCGTTCTGAAATTATCGAGATCGCCCAAATCTTTCGTGCTCGTGTGGTGGATGTGGCGGATGACTCACTCATACTCGAAGTTGTCGGCGATCCAGGCAAAATGGTGGCAATCGTGAAGATGGTACAAAAATTTGGTATCCGTGAAATCGCTCGGACGGGCAAGATCTCACTCACCCGCGAGTCTGGTGTGAATACTGAATACCTCAAAGTTTCTTAGTGATTTGTCTATAACCTAGTGAAACACCCCACACTACTTTACGAGAATGGGACGGTTCATTATGCTTTCAGCTAAAATCCCGATCGATCGATGCGATATAATTCCTCAAATCGATGACTCAAAATCTTAAACCTATGCAATTGGCAAACCGAGTTAGTCAAATCACGCCATCATTGACCTTGGCAATCGCCGCCAAAGCTAAGTCAATGCAAGCCAGTGGCATGGATGTGTGTAGTTTTAGTGCGGGCGAACCAGACTTCGACACACCCGATCACATCAAGGCAGCAGCAAAACAAGCACTAGATCGAGGTAAAACCAAGTACGGGCCTGTAAATGGTCTACCTGAACTAAAGAGCGCGATCGCCGACAAGTTAGCCAAAGATAATCAGCTTAACTATGACCCAGAGCAAATTATTGTCACCAATGGCGGCAAGCATTCTCTCTACAATCTGATGATGGCACTGCTCAATCCTGGCGACGAAGCGATCATTCCTGTGCCTTACTGGTTAAGCTATCCTGAAATGGTGAAGTTGGCAGAAGGGACTCCTGTTTTTGTGACAACCAGTGAAGCTAATGGGTACAAAATCACTCCTGCCCAGCTAGAAGCCGCAATTACACCTAAAACCAGACTATTTGTCCTCAACTCGCCTTCTAATCCCACAGGGATGGTGTATACACCAGATGAGATCAAAGCTTTAGCCACCGTGATCTTGCGTCACGAAAACCTGCTTGTAGTTTCAGATGAGATTTACGAAAAAATTATCTATGATGGAGCCGAACATCTCAGCATCGGTGCAGTCAGTCCCGAAATCTTCGATCGAACAATTATCAGTAGCGGGTTTGCCAAAGCCTACTCTATGACAGGCTGGCGTTTGGGCTATTTAGCAGGAGCTAGGGAACTGATCAAAGCTGCTAGTACAATCCAAGGACATAGCACCTCTAATGTTTGTACCTTTGCTCAGTATGGGGCGGTTGCAGCGTTAACTCAGTCGCAGGATTGTGTCGAACAGATGCGCCAAGCCTTCGCCAAACGACGAGATGTGATGTATGCCCTGATTAAAGCGATCCCAGGATTAACCTGCCCTAAACCTGACGGCGCATTTTATTTGTATCCCAGCATCGGTAGTCTGGGGCTTGGTTCGATCGACTTTTGTCAGAGGTTACTCGACGAAGCTCAGGTTGCGGTGATCCCGGGCATCGCTTTTGGCACTGATGCAAATATCCGACTATCCTATGCCACTGACCTAGATACGATCGAACGCGGGTGCGATCGCATTCATACGTTTGTGAGAAACCTGCGTTAATTTTTTGGACACACCGATAAAACATCAAGAGTTAATGCATGAGAATATTTCAAAAAGAGCGCGGCATTGGTCGGAAAATTGCAGGTGCTCTCTTATTACTATGCCTTTCCGTGGAGCCGTTAGCAGCCCAAACTACTCAAGGCTCATCAGCACCAGCACGACCTAAACTACGGGTGGCAGTAGGTTTGATCAACCCTTTTGTGATTGAAAAAGATGGCAAACTGACGGGATTTAGTATCGATCTATGGGATAAGATCAGCCAAGAAGCAGGACTGGCTGGAGATTTTGCGGTCAAATCAAATGTTAAAGAACTACTGGCATCAATTAAATCTCAAAAGTCAGATGTCGGTATAGCTGCTCTCTCGATTACATCCGATCGAGACAAAGAGTTTGATTTCTCTTATCCCATTTTTGAAGGTGGACTGCAAATTCTCGTCTTATCTCAACCCAGTGCTAATCCAGTTACTAGTTTTATCGAAGGTATATTTTCTGGCACTTTCCTCCAATTGATCGGCATCATGCTGGTAATTATCTTAGTTCCCGCTCATGTGGTCTGGCTATTTGAGCATCGCCACAAGGTGAGTTCAATCTCCAAAAACTATTTCCCAGGAATCTTTGAAGCTTGCTGGTGGGCGCTCTCAACTCTAGCGACTCAGGCAGAAGAGATGCCAAAAAGCCCAGCAGGAAGGGTGGTTGCCATAATTTGGATGTTTACAAGTGTGGTTTTTATTGCCTACTTTACAGCTACGGTTACAACTTCTCTAACCGTGCAACAACTTAAGAGCAATATCAATGGGCCGAGTGATTTGCCAGGAAAGAACGTTGCTAGCGTTACTGGTAGTACATCTGTGGCATACCTGCGCGAAAATAATATTAAGGTCACAGAGTTTCCTCGCTCTGGTAATGCTTTTGAGGCTCTAATCCAAAAACAGGTGGATGCCGTAGTTTTCGATGCACCTGTCTTGCTCTATTACGCCTCGCGGGATGGTAAAGGGAAGGTACAAGTAGTTGGAAGTATATTTCGGCAAGAGAGCTATGGGATTGTTTTTCCACCCAATAGTCCCTATCGCAAACCAGTCAACACTGCTTTTTTAACGCTCAAAGAAAACGGTACTTATCAGGAAATCCATAAGAAATGGTTTGGTGCTGATAACTGATGTTACAGAAATCTAATCACTAAGTTCACAAATGGGAATTAAACTTCATAACGATTAGAAACTTTATGGCTCTAAAACAATTTGTGAGAGTTTACGCAGGATTTTGCATACTTGTTCTAAATCTTGCTGCTTTACCAATGGGGAAAATACTTGAGACATAGCATATTCTTTGGACTCCAGTTTGATAAATAGGAAATCATCACCGTTGGTTAAGATGCCGAATGTGGGTCGATCGAGGTTTGGACTAGCGATCAAATATGCAAGAGTCTGTGGTAAAGCCGACCATACCGAAAACATCGTTTTCTTGGATTCAAGAACAATCACCCACAAGCGGTCACGCAACACCAAAACATCAATGCGACCGAATAGGGTCTCTTCACTATCTGATAGTTCTATGCGAATGGATTCCTCAGACTTGACGCGAAAGGGAGGATCGTACAAACCCGCAATAGCAAGTAAGGGTGAAACTATTAGCAACATTACTGTGCTTTCTAGTAAGTTTCCTGCCGAACGATGATAGATATAACGTTGCCAGAGAATATCTAAGTTAGTTCGATCGATAGAGCTTAGTTCGGGTAAGTTCTCAGTCCATTCTCGAAAAAAATCTTCCGTTTGACTGCGGCGTAGATGAAATCGTTGTTCTGCCTCTGCGATTGTTGTAATGGCTTCTGTGACAGCTATTCCTGGCATGGCTTTTAATGTGAATTAATTACAATGGCAACTGCATTATTTAATTATTAATTATACCTCCCAAGAAGTAGAATGTTCGATCGATGAATTCCAACCCATATTCGCTCAATCCTTATCCGATAAATATTCTAAAGTTTGATGCCGCGAATGGAGAGGTCTAGAAGTTGTATGGGATGGAGAACGGGAGTCGTTTTGCCTTGCAATTTGAGATGTTTGCTAATTTGGGTATAGCAGCCGATGTTAGGGGAGGCGATCACGCTTGCGCCAGTGTCGAGTAGGTTTTGGACTTTTTGATCGCCCAATTCTTCAGCGACTTCGGACTGGAGGATGTTGTAAATCCCCGCACTACCGCAGCAGAGAGCGGCATCGATCGGTTCACGTAAGTTCACGTTGGGAATTTGTTTTAATAATTGGCGGGGCTGCACACTAATTTTCTGACCGTGGAGCATGTGACAAGCATCTTGATAGACCAGCGTTAGAGGTTCATCTTGCAAAGGAGAGAGCTTCGCGGTTAATCCGACATCATATAGAAATTCCTGCACATCTTTTACTTTACTGACAAACGCTTTCGCCTTCTCAGCATAGTCAGGATCATCGGCGAGAATGCTGGCATATTCCTTGAGTGTATGACCGCAACCAGAAGCATTCACGATTAAAGCATCAATATCCATCTCGGCAAAACTATCGATCGACTGTCTAGCCAAAATTTTAGTTTGCTCTACTTGTCCCTGATGATGAGTGAGCGCACCACAACAACCTTGCGATCGAGGCACGACAACTTCACATCCATTTGCGGTCAAAACGCGCACGGTCGCTTCATTCACATCGGGGTTGAATAGTCGTTGGACACAACCGAGCAGCAATCCCACCCGATAACGTTTTTCGCCTTGAGCAGGAATTAGTTCTGGAATATTATCCTGAAAAGCCTTTGGCGATAGATCTGGCATCAATGATTCCATCGCGGCGAGAGGCGGAGAGATTTGTTTCAACCAGCCGATCGATCTCATCAGTTTTTGCAATCCAGTTTTTTGATAAACCAATAATGGTGCAAGAAACAAACGTAATCGATCGGGATAAGGCAGGAGCGAGAAGATGAATTTTCGCAGCAGTCGATCGGGAAGAGAGCGATTATGATTGCGTTCGATTTGGGGGCGAATGGCTTCGATTAGTTTGTCATACTGCACGCCAGAGGGGCAGGTGGTGACGCAAGCGAGACATCCCAAACAAGAATCAAAATGCTGGACTGTGGCATCTGAGAGTGGGATTGTGCCCTGATTTAAGGCATCCATTAAATAGATTCTGCCGCGTGGCGAATCTGTCTCTTTGCCAATTACGCGATAACTCGGACAAGTAGCAAGACAAAAACCGCAATGCACACAAGCATCGATCAGCTTTGGATCGGGTGGATGAGTTGAGTCGAGCTTTGGTAAATATTCGGTTTGAGCTGCGGTTTGAGCTATCTCTCGATTGGAAGTTTGCATAGATTAAATTACTTGATTTTATTTTTAAATGATTTAAAGATATTGGATATATTTCGATTGTAAGAGGAATATTAAAACTCGAACCGACTCGAACCTATCTAAATATTGATGGAAGGAATAGCAACCTAGCCGACCAGAAAGCGACCAGGGCTGAACATATTGTTAGGATCGAATTGTTGCTTCAGCCTTTGCATGACCTCGATCGAATTGCCAGTATATCCCCACACATCGAGGTTTTGCTTGATCTCTACGGGAGCTTCGAGTATGGTCAAAAATCCACCTGTGGCGGCACATCGATCGCGAATTTGACCGATCGTGTGAGCTTCGGCTCGATCGAGGCGTAAAATACCCAGACCGCTAGCAGCATGAATCTGGGCGTAGTGTTGTAGGTGCGCGATCGATCCTAAAACTTCACTTGCTTGAGAAGGCAAAATTCCCAGTTTGCAGATCGCGGTGCGCTCTGAGTTTTTCTGCCAGCAACGATCTTGTAAATCCTGCCAGAAGCTAGCAGAGTCAGTCAAAATTTCGCCTTTGAGGTTTAGAGCTTTGCCGAGTTCGATTAACTGGTTGGATTGCGCTGCTACTGATGCTTCGATCCCATCAAACCTTACTGCCAATCCCAATCCTTCTCGATCGAGACCAAGCGAAATCAAATCGGCGATCGCAGGTGTGAAGGTGGAACTGAGCAATTTCATTCGAGCCGTCGCCACCATCTCGGCTGCACCTATCAGCACAACAGTTTGAGAATTTTCAGGTAAAGGATAGAGCCGAAAAGTCAACTGGGCGATCGCGCCCAAAGTGCCAAACGAACCAGTCAGTAATTTCATCAGGTCATACCCCGCGACATTTTTGACCACCCGACCACCCGCTTTCACCAATTCGCCATCCGATCGAACAAACGAAATCCCCAATAATAGATCGCGCACGCCACCATAACGTTGACGTAGAGAGCCTGTGCTTGCCGTGGCGACAATGCCCCCCAAGGTGGATGTCACAGGATAGGCGGGATCGATCGCCAAAAACTGATTTGCTTTTGCCAATATCGCTTGTAAATCTGCAAACCTAATCCCAGCTTCCACAGTTACGGTCAGATCGCCGACGGCATGTTCGATCAGTCGATCGAGTTTTGCCGTACTAATCGCAATGCATCCTGCTCGACTTTGGATCGGTCCGCCCCAATTCAGCTTGCTGCCATTGCCACAAGGGATAATTTGGAGTTTATGCCGAGCTGCGAATTCGATCGAGGCGGCTAATTCCTGTTGGGTGTTGGGGTAAATCGCCAAGTCAATCTGGTCACTCGATCTAAACAAATGATCGGGTCGGACTCCATCCGCGCCAACGATCTGCGTAAATGCGGCAACAATCTCGCTGTTATTCGTCATGCTCTGCGCTCATTCAAAAGTCTGATTAGTTCTCTGACATTTTCAGCCTGAATCTTTGCAACTTCTGATTGCTCTCTAGTCGTCTGTGAGACCTCCTGCAGAGTCGATTCAAGCCTAGTCATGCGCTGATCGGATTCTCTCAGAGACTGCTGCATCTCCCGCCTGAAATCGGATTGCTCATCTGCCATCCGAACCAAAACCGAGACGATATGCTCCAATTTTCGATCGACAGTTTCAATCGTGGCTGAATTAGTCATAGCTTTTTGTGTGTGAATTTCTCTTTTTGGATTTTAGAACTTAAAAGCCCCGCCCAAAGCGAAGTTCGTAGACTTCCTCCTCTTTTTCGGTGACAATTTCTAGATCGGATTTGGGGTGGGAAACGCAGAGCAATATATAGCCCTTGGCATCAAGCACTTCGCCCATGCCGCCAACTCCCATACCTTGGCTTTGATCGACTTCGCCGCTAATTAGCTGGGCAGCGCAACTCGTACATACGCCAGCAATGCAAGAACTCGGTAAGTCAATCCCCTGAGCGTGGGCGGCCTCGAGCACGGATCGATCGTCAGACACAGTAATTGTATGGATCTGCCCTTGGTGGTGAATTTTCGCGGTAAAGTTTTGACTCATGACTTAACTGATAGGATCGTTGTATAAGCATCTTACAAACTTTGTGCGATCGACTACTCAAGATTTTGCCGCAGCGACACCTAGCTAGACAAAACCAGCAAGGCAAAATGCTATTGTTACGATCCCACCTTTAGCAAATCTTCGGCAAAGTGGCCTCAAGCATTCAAGTTGTTCATTCCGTATTTTTCCTATGCAAGCCCGTCACATTGCCAGAGAACTGGCCCTCCTCAGCATCAGTCAACTACCCACTCAGACCCAAAACTTAGAGCAGAAGACCATTGAGGATATGGTGACAGCAGCAGTTCGATCGCTGACCGATGAAGTCAAAGAAATGCTAATTACAGCCAGTGCCGAATTGCAACGCGGTCAAGACAAAATGTTGACCAGTGAAACCCGTGCGATCGATATGAATGCGTCTCAGTTGATGGTACGAGAAGCGATCACCCTCACCCAAACTGCGATTAACCGTGTTGGCTTCGCTTTAGATTTCCCCGAATTAGTCCAATTTTCGCAACAGTCAGATGTCAGGCACTACGCATTTGAGCTTTTACGCACCGTCCACGAAGAGCAATCGCAAATCGACGAAATCATCAGCAGTGCCTTAATTGATTGGCAGATGAGTCGCCTAGCTCGAATCGATCGAGATATTTTGCGCTTGGCAGTAGCTGAGTTGGCTTATTTGCGCGTACCCACTCAAGTAGCAATCAATGAGGCTGTAGAGCTAGCAAAACGCTACAGTGGCGAGGACGGCTATAGATACATTAATGGGGTCTTAGGTGCTGTGGCTCGGCAACTCAAGGCTAAATAGGCGATCGCATACTTTAAAATCATGGGTATGGTAACCGTTGCTCAATTACAAGTATGGAAACAACAGGGACGTTCGATCGCGGCTCTGACTGCAAGTGATTATTCGATCGCCAAGATCCTCGACCAGACAGGCGTGGATCTGATTTTGGTTGGGGATTCGATGGCGATGGTAGCGTTGGGATACAAAACTACACTGCCAATTACCCTAGATGAAATGATTCACCATGCTAAAGCCGTGAGTCGAGGCGTAACCAATGCTTTGCTGGTAGTAGATTTACCGTTTATGAGCTATCAAGAAAGTCCCAAACAGGCGATGAGATCGGCAGGACGGGTGCTCAAGGAGACGGGGGCGCAAGCGGTGAAATTAGAAGGTGGCTACCCTGACATTGTGGCTTCGATCGACAAGTTAGTCCAAGCTGGCATTCCTGTAATGGGGCATATCGGTGTTACGCCGCAGTCCGTGCATCAACTGGGTTACAAACGCCAAGGCATGGAACCAGAAGCCGCCGAAAAAATCTTCGTTCAAGCTGAAGCCTTAGCCGCCGCAGGAGCCTTTGCACTCATCCTCGAAAATATTCCCCACGACCTCGCCGCAAAGATCACAGCAACAGTGCCAATTCCCACAATCGGGATTGGGGCAGGTACAGGTTGCAATGGTCAGATTTTAGTCACCCACGATTTGCTCGGTCTATCTGACTGGCAGCCGCCTTTTGCCAAACCTTATATCGATCTTCGCAGCGAGATCTCTAAAGCCGTCGATCGATATTGCCATGACGTACGCGATCGAAACTTTCCTACTTGAGCAGTTGAGCTAGAATCTTTGTATTTAGGAGTCGCTCTATGTCGAGATTGCTGGTTACGCAGTACCAATCAGAAGTCGAAAAAATCATTCGCTATGGTGGTTCTAAGAAGGAAACCAGTATTCGTAATGCTTTTGAGCGATTATTAAATGATTATTGCAAGCCACGTAATTATTTATTGATTCCTGAATTAGATTTCAAAACCAAGTTCAATACAACGGTTTTTCCTGATGGGACGATTAAGGATGCGATTCGGCTTGAGCATGGTTGGTGGGAGAGTAAAGACCAGTACGATCGCCTTGATGTTGAGATTGAGAAAAAGTTTGCGAAGGGGTATCCCGATGAAAATATTCTGTTTGAGGATTCGCAAAATGCGGTTTTAATTCAGAATAGTCACGAGATTGGGCGCGTGTCGATGTTGGATACGGATGCGCTCGATCGACTATTAAATGTGTTTGTAGATTATGAACGTCCAGAGGTGCGGGACTTTCGGGCGGCGATCGCTAAATTTAAGGAAGATATTCCCAGTATTCTCGAAAAGTTGCGCGAGACGATTCAGGTTGCGGAGAAGGAAAATCAACAATTTCGCGATCGCAGAAATGCATTTTTAGCGGTATGTCGGCAGTCGATTAATCCTGAGATTGAGATTTTTGATGTGCATGAGATGTTGATTCAGCACATTCTCACTGAGGATATTTTTACGAATATTTTTCATGAGTCGCAGTTCCATCGTGAAAACAATATTGCGCGTGAATTGTCGGCGATGATCGATACATTTTTTACAGGAACGACGCGCCGTAATACTCTCAAGAGTATTGAATATTACTATGCGGTGATTCGCCGTAGTTCCGAAAATATTGCAAATCATCATGAGAAGCAGAAGTTCTTAAAGGCGCTCTATGAGAATTTCTACAAAGCATATAACCCAAAGGCGGCGGATCGTTTGGGAATTGTGTATACGCCGAATGAGATTGTGAAGTTTATGATCGAGAGTGCGGATCATTTGGTGCATAAGCATTTTGGCAAGTTGTTGTCGGATGAGGGTGTGGAGATTCTCGATCCTTGTACGGGAACGGGAACTTATGTAACGGAGTTGATTGAGTATTTGCCAGCGCATAAGTTGGAACAGAAGTATAAGCATGAGATTCATTGTAATGAGATGGCGATTTTGCCCTATTACATTGCGAATTTGAATATTGAGTTTACCTATGCTCAAAAGATGGGGAAGTATGAGGAGTTTAAGAATATTTGTCTAGTAGATACGTTGGATCATTGTGGGTTTGAGGGTAAGCAGTTTGATATGTTTGCGATGAGTGTGCAGAATACGACGAGGATTCAGAATCAAAACGATCGCAAGATTTCGGTGATTATTGGTAATCCGCCATATAACGCATGGCAATCAAATTTTAATCAAGATAATGCGAATAAGGTTTATGGACAAATTGATAAACAGATTAAGGCGACTTACATCAAGCAGGGAACGGCGCAAAATCAAATCGCGGTTTACGATATGTACACGCGGTTCTATCGGTGGGCAAGCGATCGCTTGGGTGAGAATGGGTTAGTGGCGTTTATTACGAATCGCTCTTTTATTGATTCTCAGACATTTGATGGATTTCGCAAATGTGTCGCTCAAGAATTTGACTATGTGTATATTGTGGATACGCAATCAGATGTGAGGAGTAACCCTAAAATTTCTGGCACAAAAAATAATGTGTTTGGTATCCAGACTGGTGTAGCTATAATGTTTTTAGTGAAAGTTGCAAAGGAGTAGTAGATATGACTATGGAAACAGCTATTTTAGAAAATATCAAGCAATTACCTGAAGACATCAAAAAATCAGTTTTTCTTTATACAGAATTTTTGGTTAATCAATATAGCAATAAAAATCTAGAAAAAGTTGAAATTCAACCACCAAAGAAACGAAATTTATTTGGATCAATGAAAGGAACTTTTGTTTTGCCTTTGCCAGATAACTTTAATGATCCTATAGATGACTTTGAGGAGTATATGTAATGAGTTCTTTGTTGCTAGATACCTGTGTTTTTATTTGGGTAGTGGAAGAGAGTTCTAATCTTCCTTTGAAGGTTAAAAGTAAAATTGAAAAAGCAGAAAATATTTTTGTTAGTATCGTCAGCTTCTGGGAAATTGCGATGAAGTCAAGGAAAGAAAAAATATTATTTAGTTGTGAATTTAACGAGATTGAAGCTGGATTTCAAAATACAGATTTTGAACTATTGCCAATTTCTATCGAAGATACAATTAGATTTTACAATCTTCCTCTTTATCGTCAAGATCATAAAGATCCCTTCGATCGACTTTTAATTTCTCAGGCACTTACTCGGTCACTACCTTTAGTAACATCTGATAGTAAATTTAATGATTATCCAATTGAAAAAATTTGGAAATAAAGATGGCTAGAATTTTTTACTTTTCATTAACAGATGAGCAAACTAAGGATGAAAAGCTAGATTGGTTTTCTAAGATAAAGATTGAAAAGATTCCTTTTGAGCAGATTACGCCAGATAAAAAGGCTAACTGGGTTAATCAAACTGATAATGATTTTGATAGTTTTTTGGCTTTAGTTGATAAGGAGGTGAAGGCGGGGAGGTCTGAAGAGGCTATTTTTAAGATTTTTTCAAGGGGTGTTGCAACTCAACGGGATGAATGGGTTTATGATTTTTCGCGAGATTGTTTGATTGAGAAAGCTAAATATCTTGTTGATGCTTATATGGAGCAACTAAAGCAGGGGACGACAAGAGAACTTGATGTTAAATGGGATCGAGAAACAACTAAATATTTAACACGTCGAATTGTAAAACAATATGATTCCGATAATTTAACACTCAGTGTTTATCGACCATTTACGAAAAAGCATTTTTATTTTGATAGACATTTTAATGGAATGACTTATCAAATGTTTCAAATTTTCCCTAATAGTAAAAATGATAATTTATCAATCTATTGCACTGATTTAGGAACACAATCTCCGTTTATGCTTACAGCCACTAATTGCATACCTGATTTACATTTAGTTGGTACTGCTGCTCAATGTCTTCCTCTTTATCGTTACGATGCAAATGGCGATCGCGTTGAGAATATTACTGACTGGGCTTTGGAGAAGTTCCGCGAGCATTATCTGCCCTCACCCCCAGCCCCTCTCCCGCAGGAGAAGGGAGCAAGACGGGGAAATGAGGGAGATGAAAATAATGATTTGGTTCGTGTGGCGGGGGCTAGACGGGAGATTCCTGAAGCGCTTTTGCAAAAGGCTAAGGAACTTCGTCAGAAGCAAACTCCAGCAGAAGAGTTATTGTGGCAATGCTTGAGAGCAAATCAGCTACATGGTACAAAATTTCGCAGACAACACAACATCGGTCAGTACATCGTTGATTTTTATTGTCATGCTGCCAAACTCGTCATTGAGCTAGACGGCGGTATTCATGAACTACAAAAAGACCAAGACGGCGATCGCGACACATGGCTAACATCGCAAGGCTTACAAGTCCTTCGCTTCAAAAACGAAGAACTAACCCAAAACCTCCCCAAAATCCTCGAAACCATCTCCCAACATCTCTTCTCCCCTTCTCCTACTCCCATCTTGTCCCCTTCTCCTGCGGGAGAGGGGCTAGGGGTGAGGGCGATTTCCAAACTCGACATCTTCCATTACACCTACGCAGTTCTCCACCATCCCGTATACCGTACCAAATACGAACTCAACCTCAAACGCGAATTTCCCCGACTCCCATTTTATGAAGACTTCCATCAATGGGCAGCATGGGGTAAAGCCTTAATGGACTTACATCTCAACTATGAAACCATCCAACCCTACGGACTGCAACAAGTAGAAATAGACAACAAAGCAAACCCCAAAGCCAAACTCAAAGCCGATAAAACTAACGGTGTGATTATTTTAGATGAGAATACGCAGTTAATTGGAGTAGATTCGATCGCATGGGACTACAAACTCGGCAACCGTTCCGCGCTGGAATGGATACTCGACCAATACAAAGAAAAGAAACCCAAAGATCCCACGATCGCCAAACTTTTTAACACCTATAAATTTGCTGATTATAAATCTCAAGTCATCGACTTACTGCAAAGAGTCTGCACCGTCAGCGTTAAGACAATGGAAATCATCGAGCAAATGCCATAGGAGAACCTACACAAATGTTTAAATCGGCGGTTTCTATTGACATACACTTAAAACCCTAGAGTGATAAAAAATGCAATCTTGCGCCTGAAGGATCTGGATCAGGCAACTTTAAGCAGATTATCATTAGCTTGCTCAAAAAACGAATATTTTTAAGCTTCACTTTATTTCCGAGCCATTTAAACCTCAGATTGCGCTCGATTACCTTGGTTTCTTAAATTTTCATAAATCCAGATTTTTATACATAAAAAACACTCTGAGGGTTGAGTGTTTCAAAATTATTCGCTTAACATCAGTTAGCTGAGAAACAATGGTTGATTCAGAGCAGGTAACTCTTCCATTGCTTGCCAGACTTTTTGTAAGAGAGGAGCTAATCCCTTTTGTGCGACCGCCGAAATCACCAAAGACTCGCCAACTTTAGCGGCAAATTCTTGTTCTAACGTGGCAATTCGATCGATATCCACCGCATCAGACTTATTTAAAACCAAAATCTGCGGCTTGCTCGCTAAACCATGATCGTATGCCTCAAGCTCAGCTTGGATCGTGAAATAGTCTGCCAGAGGGTCTTCTGCCGTCATGTCTACCATGTGTAATAACAGTCGCGTCCGTTCGACATGGCGCAAAAAGTCATGCCCCAAACCGATCCCCATATGCGCGCCTTCGATCAAGCCAGGGATGTCGGCAAACACCACGCCATCACCATTCGGCTTCGACACCACACCTAGATTTGGCACCAGCGTCGTAAACGGATAGTCTGCTACTTTGGGTTTAGCCGCCGAAAGCACCGAAATCAGGGTCGATTTACCCGCATTTGGCAAGCCGATAATCCCGACTTCAGCAATTAGCTTCAACTCCATCCGCAGGTCAAAAATTTCGCCTGGCAGTCCTGGTAAAGCGTGTTCGGGGGCGCGATTGCTGTTACTCAAAAAGTATTTATTGCCCATGCCACCTTTGCCGCCCCGCGCAATTACTACTCGCTGCCCCGTCTCAGTCAAGTCGGCGACGATCGATTCGGTTTGGGTATTAATTAACACCGTGCCGCAGGGAACTTTGATGATTCGATCGACCCCCTTGGCTCCTGTCATATTACTATTGCCGCCGCGAGTACCGTCTTCTGCCTTAAAAATCCGTTCAAACTTAAAGTCCAACAGAGTTTGTAGATCGGTCACTGCTTCCATGATTACCGAGCCGCCATGACCACCATTTCCACCTGATGGGCCACCTGCTGGCACATATTTCTCGCGTCGCCATGCCACTACACCATCGCCGCCGTTGCCGCCTCTTACCTGAATTTCTACTTGATCGATGAATTGCATATTTTTTAGGGATTGAAGCTTAAAATGCGAAAATCAGCAAAGAATTAACTTCTCTACCTGATTAACAACATCTAGCTCAGATCAAATTAATTTCGAGTCAGATTACCTGCCCGCACCCAACCTTCTTCTTTAGTGCCTTCTTGCCGAATGTATACCCATTCTTGATCGAGGCTTTCTTTGAGAACGTAGGCGCTGGCATCATAGTCAATCCCTCCTACCCTAGCACTTTCTTGACTGGGTTCAGATCGCATTACCAACCCACTAGAAGCGTTGACTTTACCTTGATATTTGGCTTCAGGTACGATCGATTTCGGTGTAAACCTTGGTTTCGCTAAGGGTTCAGACTTCAGAAATGCCATAGGACGGCTTGGGGCGGCCACAGATTTCCCGTCGTTGATGTAGACAGGCTTTGCAGGAGGAGTTCGGTAAGGAACAATCACATACCGCCAAGTGGCAGCACAAACCGAGAAAACAATTCCTGCAATAAAAGCCAAGCTTATACTGGATTTGGCAACACTAATTAGTTTCATCAGTAGTCATCAGCTCGGTACACATTTACTTTCGGTTACTTTTCGATCGCCTGAAGCGGAATTGAGTAAACAGAGTACCTTATGTCTGTCAAATTTGGGTAAGTGATGTCATTTTTTATCGTAAATTTCTTGTAATTTTTTGTCGATCGATCTCAACACACCAAGCAATATGCCTTTTCGCTATCTGTTATTTTACAAACCATATGGGGTTTTGACTCAGTTTACTGACAATGACAATCCCGAACACAAACGCCAGACCTTAGCAGATTATATTCCTGTGCCAGATGTGTATCCTGTTGGTCGCCTCGATCGAGATAGTGAAGGATTATTACTGCTGACCAATCACGGACAACTCCAGCACCGACTCAGCGATCCGAAGTTTCAGCATCCACGGACTTACTGGGTGCAGGTCGAGCGTGTGCCCGATGTCGGATCGATCGAATCATTACAACAAGGCGTGAACATTCAAGGCTATAAAACCCAACCAGCTAAGGTGAGGCTCTTACCTTCAGAACCAGTTTTGTCACCCCGCGATCCACCAATTCGAGATCGAGCTAATATTCCGACCGCATGGCTAGAGATGACGCTAATCGAGGGTAAAAATCGCCAAATCCGACATATGACGGCATCGGTAGGCTTCCCCACTTTGAGATTAGTTAGAGTTTCGATCGGGCATCTAAGGTTGGATACTCTGAGTTTGGGAGAGTGGCGCGATCTCACTACATCTGAGCAAGCCGTCTTATTAGATAAGGCAAATCGAAAAGCTCAAGAAAAATAGGATGAATCTGAACTTGAGTTGCAGTCTAAGAGTATTAAATAAGTTTGGTGTTAATCTCTTAGCATTAACAGAGTTTAATTTCGGCACGGCGGTTATGGCAAAACTTTCAAATGACATCTCTGAGGCAATCTGGAGATTGAAGCGACAATTAGCTGATGTTATTGATAATGCCAGAGTTGCCGAGTTTTTCCTGTTTGACACATTTGGAGAAACAGAAAGAACCATTGTTTATCTTGATGATTTACAAAGCGTTGCGGAACAGGCTACTGAGCGATTCTCCCAATTTTCAAGTCTACAAATTCGGATTTTCAATGTTCAGCCTGATGTTCCAGAGGATATTCTAGAGCTAGTGATGCAAGTTATAGTGAATACTGAGGCTAGATTGCCAGCACTACAACAAAGTATTCAGGAAATCAGAAGTGAGTGGAATTTACCATGACAAACCAACCATTAATGCCAAATCCATCAGTCGATCGACATCTCTTGGGTAACTTGCGACGTGCTCGTCTGGAAATGCAGGAATTAGGACTTCAGTTTGATGAAGTACTTAGCAGGTTTGATGAAGAAATTCGTCAACAAAGAATGAAGCGTATCCAGAAATCTTTAAGTGTTCAAAACGATTGATCGTTTACCAGAAGGCGAAAAACAATCGTTTTAGCGATCGAGGGCAGCAAGGATTAAGTATTTGTGATAATCAGTAATCTAGTTACTCAAAGCTCAGAAAAATTTCCTGAGAAATTTGCGGGGTCTTGGTCTCGGCGATGATTTGTCGGAATGGGAGAACCTTGTCGATCTCCTACTAGGGCAGCAGTTAACTCCAGTGACTCCCTTAGTCGTTTAGCAGCATAGATTGACATGTCACGCGGCACACTAATTCGATCGCGTAAATATCGAAGCGCGAGATCGCTACCCTCTGGCGGTGTACAGGCGTTGTCAGCGATCAAATATGTGAGCGCACAACGTAGAGCTTCATCGATCAGACCATCATCCGCAGGGTTAACACGGATAATATTAGTGCGGTGCTTGAGCACACGTTGGAGTGCCTCAGCGCGGGAGCTTTGGGGTTCAGCATAAGTTACGTCTGGCAGCCCAGCCCAGGGCCCACGATCGACTTTCTCTTTGTTAATTAGCATCTGAGGTTCGCCATTCTCGTAACATCCACCCATTTGTGGCGGCAAATCGTGAGCATGGGTGTGGAAGTCACTCTGAGTCCCGCAATAAGTCGATCGACTTTCCATTGCATTAAACCAATCGGCAAAGCGTGGGTTAGCTTCCCGTAGTGAGTAGCCTTTGTAGTAGTAAAGACTGGCATTCATCCGTTCGACATAGGGCGTAAAGATCACATCCGCAGTGCCAAACTGTTCGAGGAAATAAGCCCCAGAGGTTTTCCCCAGAGCCTCTTCAACCATATCCACTCGATTTTGGAAGCGATCTCGGTTTTCCCGATCATCTTTGGCTGAACTTGCAGGACGGCATAACCAGTTACACCAAGCCCTGAATAGAATTCGCTCCAGTTGCCTGAGTTGGACGACTCTAGGATCTTCCATGCTCTGAACCAATGGGCCAAAAACCTGCTCAAGCGCGATCAAAATCACATCGCTTTCTGTGATCACGCGCCGATCGAGTTCGATCGCAGGCAGCATACCCGATGGCACTTTGCGTTTGTACCAGCTCTCTTTCTCGCCGTAGCAAAACATTGTCACTTTTTCGATGCGATAGGGGATTTGTTTTTCCTCCAGCCATAGCCAGATTTTCTGACAGTATGGACACCAAGCATGGTGATCGCGGTACAAAGTTACTCGCACATCCGCTTCGGTCTGACCAAATAGGCGCAATCGGGATTGAGCATTGGTCGGCCCATTTATCGGGTCAGATTTAAAGTCGGTGAGTGCTTCGAGTTCTTGCCAGCTAAGAGGTGTAACGATCATGAAGATTAGTTTTTACTTGGAGATAGTGGATTTGCTTGAGTGATCTCGGTCAAAGAGATCGGGGTATTTGATGAACTTGGGAGATCGACCACGATTAGATATCCTTCGATTTTACCGCCGCCCACAGTTGCCAGTTTGGTTAAAATCTCAGGCATATCGGCAGAAGTGAGTCTACCGTTCCGATCGTATGTCTCTAAAGCCGAAAGACATCCAAGTGCAGGATTCCAATTAGCACTACTAGCGATCGATCGATCGGATTTACCTTTAAAGAAATCAGTCGCTTCACCACTGCCATGAATCCGAAATAGCGATCGACCGATTTTGCCCGCCCAGTAACTCTGCTGCATGGGAGCATAATTTTGCCAAGAAGCTGGTAAGAGAGCCTGATAGACTGGCAAACCACCAGTGAATCTACCTTTTTTGCCTGGGATAAAGGCCTTCACTCCAGACTCAAATGGTGCAAAAAGTTTGACTAGAGGAAACTGCCCATAGGCGCGGAACACTCGATCATCTGGTTGTGGAACCGCTCCTTCTATCCGATAAATCCCCTGTGGCGTTTGACCGCGAGTGAAGTTCCAATCTAAATTATGGATTGACTGTAACAGTAAAGGCACTGACCAAGGCTTAGCGTCTTGTTGGACAAAATTGCCATTCCGATCTTTCAGCATGGCTAAGCACAGCAGTTCACGATTAGGGCGACAGAAGACATAGAGGTGCGGTTGCTTTGGCGCAACTTGCCAGCTCAACAAATCTTCGATCGAAGGGATAGGCGTAGGATTATATAGTTCCGAGACATTACGGATTGTTGTGTAGAGAGAGGTATTTCTTGACCAGTTTGGGAACCGTTGCTGTACGCGCTGCACAAGTTGCTGAGTTTGAGGTTGAGATATCCCAGATCTCGCCAGAGTTGATAATGAGATTGATACCCATTCAGGATCGGAGCTATAGTTGATGATCGATCGAAACTTTTGACCGACACTAGCATAGACCGATGGATTACTGAGATAGAGCTGCGTTCCCACCTGCATCGCCGCATCAATCACACTTTTTTGAGGATCGGATAATTTCGGCGCAGTTGCCAATAGCAGAATGCCATCCAAGGCACGAGCCACATAATCTTCTTGGGGGTTTAATATCCCTGTCGTCCAGAGCATATTCTTCCAGTATCGTTGATTCCGATCTGTGACAGGATAGCGTCTCAGATCGTAATTCTCAGGTTGAAGTTGCTGAAGCTGATCCTGTAATTGGGTTGCCCTTGCTGTTGCCGTGGCTTTGGGCTGATATGAAGTGATGTCGATCGATGACATTCGATCTGGTGCTGGAGCTAAAACTTGGGCATGAACTGATTGATATGGGAGGATTACTGTAGATCCCAAAAGACAGCTTAAAGCTAAGTTTTTGATCGTGAACTTTGACACAAGATTTTAAGATAATTTAACGAAATTAAATGGAGCCGTAAAGTTGTTATATCGAATCCGTAAACGCTGTTCAAATTTGAGATCGAGTGCTTCCACAGCTTCGGCAAACTCAGGTTCGCGCTGCCAATCGATCAAAAATGCCGCGTTATAAAGCATATTCTCGGTGAGCAGTTCTCCTTCAACATACTCATGGCTAAACGGCTGAAGTGTGTTCAAGAAGGTATCAATAATGTGCTGACGGCGATC
>ENA-ORBV01003585-ORBV01003585.1-microbial-mat-metagenome-genome-assembly--contig:-NODE-3585-length-30860-cov-5.751681_pt1 | contig 30860 bp, 32 predicted proteins | sample MGYA00237777_ERZ505514 | MGnify/ENA primary metagenome ERZ505514 (study PRJEB26160, sample SAMN06269048) | microbial mat metagenome | isolation source: Oligotrophic lake microbial mat | place... | reverse complement strand
TAGTAAAATGAACCCAGAACGATGCAAAATTTATTATACCTATTAATTGTTATTACGCTTTTACCGAGCTGTAATAAAGGAATTGATGATCCTTCAAAAAGAAATGAGAACTGGTGCTGGCATGTTCCTAAAGCAACAGGAAAAGGAGAATGGATAAAACTTGGCGGTAATGAAACGTTCCCTGATGGCTTATATACACTCTTTTATCCCAGTGGAAAAAATTTTGAAAAAGGGAAAACAGAAGATGGAACCGAAATAGATACCATCAGTTCATTTGACATAAATGGAAATATTTCAAAATATACTTATTATCTATCTGATACTTCCTATGAATATTATTTAAATGATGGTCCATTTAAAGCATGGGATTCCAAAGGCAATCTTACCGAAGAAGCAACAGTGAAAAATCATAAAGTCTATGACCAAAAGTGGTACGGTTCTTTTGCTCATTTTGTGTCTGTAATTGACATTTGCCTTCCTTCCAAAAATTCATTCAGAGCGGTCTCAAAAAAATTAAAAGAGACAATAACAACTGCAACTGAAACAAAAGCAAACACAATTCCTGAAGAAGATTTTAAACAGATGGATTCATTATTAGCAATCGCGCTAATAAAAAATCAACAAAGCATTGATGCGTTAACCAAGTTAGAAGAGTTTTCTGAAATGCCAAAATACAAACAAGATGCTCTTTTATTAATGCAAGCACAGAAAACCTTTCTTTCTCAGCATGTAGCAAAGACGGTCGCTATTTTCAAAACCGGATTTAATGATGCCAACATCGAAAAAAGTCACATTATTTTATTGGAATTTGCTGACAAAGACCAGACTGAAAAAAATTTCTCCGATGCTGCAACGCTATTTCAGGAAAAATTTATGCTTGATCTGGGACAAGCAGAATATCTGAATGAAAGGTTTCCTAATCATATAGTTCATTAAAAAGATACAAATTAAAGGTTAGGCGCACACATCAACACATTTCTTTCAAATGCATACCTCCATTAGCTCTATTTTAACATAAAAAGCATTATTTTTAGTATATTTGTTATATGAACTTAGTAGATAAAAACATCAATACCATTCGTGATTTGTGTGCTAAACACAGCGTGGGAAAGCTATTTGCTTTCGGTTCGGTGCTTACTCCAAAGTTCAAAACAGATAGTGATATAGATTTTATTGTTGATTTTCAAGGGGTGGATTTATATGATTATGCTGATAATTATTTTGAATTAAAATTCGCCTTGGAGAAACTGTTTAAACGGAATGTTGATTTATTAGAAGATAAAGCCATAAACAATCCATATTTGCGAGAATCCATTGATTCATCTAAGAAATTGATTTATGGATAGTGAGATCAAAACCTGGCTGTACGATATTTTACAATCTATTTTAGAAGTAGAAAGCTATTTTGCTGACAAGCCAAAGTTGTTTGAAGAATATACCAAAGACATTAAAACAAAACGTGCCGTTGAAAGAGATATCGAAATAATTGGAGAAGCGATTAATAGAATTTTAAAGAAGGATGGCTCTTTCGAGATAACAAATTCCCAAAAAATAATCGGAACGCGGAACCGAATAGCACATGGATATGATAAAATATCTGACGACTTAATTTGGAGCATTGTCATAAATCACCTGCCAAAACTAAAGATTGAAATCACATCTCAACTAGAGAGATGAATAAGCACATTCCCTATCTTTGCCCCATGCGTATCGACATCATCACCGTTTTACCAGAGTTATTAAGAAGTCCGTTTGACCACAGCATCTTAAAACGCGCTATCGACAAAGGATTGGTGGAAGTTAATTTAATTAATCTTCGTGATTATTCCACTCACAAGCAAAAAAGTGTGGATGACTATGCATTTGGTGGAGGCGCTGGAATGGTTATGAGCATTGAGCCGATCGCGAATTGCATCAATGCTTTGAAAGCAGAAAGAACATACGATGAAGTCATTTATACTTCTCCTGATGGTGAGTTGTTGAATCAAAAAATGTCGAATCATTTATCTACTTTTAAAAATATTATTATTCTCTGCGGACATTACAAAGGCGTGGATCAAAGGGTTCGCGACCATTTTATTACCAAAGAAATTTCCATTGGAGATTATGTTTTGTCAGGGGGAGAATTAGCTGCTGCTGTAATCAGCGATAGTATTATTCGATTAATTCCAGGAGCTATTTCGGATGAAACTTCTGCTTTAACAGATTCATTTCAGGATAATTTATTGGCACCTCCAGTTTATACTCGTCCGGCAGATTATAACGGCATAAAAGTTCCTGAAGTATTATTATCTGGACATGCAGCGAACATTGAGAATTGGCGACATGAAGAGAGTTTAAAACGTACTAAGGAAAGACGACCGGATTTGTTGAAGTAGTCTATTTATTGCCCTTAATTGAAAAAACATAAAAATTTCCTCTATTTTGCATGGACAATGAAAAAAATCCTATATTTGCAGTCCTTTTTAGAGGAAGATTGATTTAATACATTATAAAACAAAGAGTTATGAGCACATTATTACAATTCGTAGAAGACACATTAGCAGTAAAAACAAACCATCCAAAATTTAAGGCTGGAGATACAGTTACTGTACATTATAAAATTAAAGAAGGCGAAAAAGAACGCGTTCAGCAGTACCAAGGTGTTGTTATTCAACGCAAAGGTTCCGGAATAACTGAATCATTTACTGTTCGTAAGATCAGTAATAGTGTTGGTGTTGAGCGCGTATTCCCTGTAAACTCTCCCTACATCGATAAAATCGAAGTAAACAAAGTAGGTGTTGTTCGCAGAGCTCGTTTGTTCTACTTACGTGAATTGACTGGTAAAGCAGCTCGTATCGCTGAGAAAAAACAATAATTTTTTTAAATATATAAAGAGACCCTTTCCCGCTTTTGCAGGATAGGGTTTTTTATTTAGCCTCAGCCAACCTCTCCCTAACCCTCTCCTTGAAGTAAGGAGAGGGAATAAATTCGAGTTACGATTGGAAATTGAATATTAAATTGAAATGATCATTAATATAATCAAATAATAAATAGCATCTCGTCTCCCTCTAATTGAACAAGGAAGGCCGGGGTGAGGTAATATGACAATAAAAGAAGAAATAGAAAGACGCAGAACCTTTGGCATTATCGCCCATCCCGATGCAGGTAAAACTACATTGACAGAGAAGCTATTGCTTTTTGGAGGCGCCATTCAAACGGCAGGTGCTGTTAAATCAAATAAAATTAAAAAACACACTACCTCCGATTTTATGGAGATTGAACGTCAGCGTGGTATTTCCGTTGCTACATCAGTAATGGGTTTCGAATACAAAGGCGTTAAAATAAACTTGCTGGATACTCCCGGTCACGAAGATTTTGCTGAAGATACTTACCGCACACTAACCGCTGTAGATAGCGTTGTGATGCTAATCGATTGTGCTAAAGGGGTGGAGCCTCAAACCCGCAAATTACTTGAAGTTTGCCGTATGCGCAGCACTCCTGTAATTGTATTTATCAATAAAATGGATCGTGAAGGAAAAGACCCTTTTGATTTATTAGAAGAGATAGAAAAAGAATTACGCATTGATTTGCGTCCTTTGAGTTGGCCTATCAGTATTGGTAAGACATTCAAAGGTGTATACAATTTGTATGAAAAAAGTTTAACGCTTTTCAATTCAGGAGAAAAACAAACAGATGAAAACTCTGTTGCTATTAAGGATTTGAGCGATGGCACTTTGGATAAATTAATTGGTGAAGATTATGCCAATACCTTAAGAAGTGACGTTGAATTATTAGAGGCCGGTTACCCGAAATTCGACAAAGAAGAATATTCCGAAGCGATGGTTTCCCCTGTATTTTTTGGTAGTGCTGTGAATAATTTCGGAGTGCGTGAATTGTTAGATAGCTTTATTGAAATTGCTCCTTCTCCAAAAGGAAGAACAACTGATGTAAAAGATATAAATCCGGAAGACAAAAACTTTAGCGGATTTGTGTTTAAGATACATGCGAACTTAGATCCAAAGCACCGTGATAGAATTGCCTTTTTAAGAATTGTCTCCGGAAAATTTGAGCGAAATAAAAACTATTTTCATGTTCGTGAAAACAGAAGCATGAAATTTTCGAATCCTACTGCGTTTATGGCGCAAGATAAAAATGTTGTTGACGAGGCTTTTCCAGGTGATATTATTGGTTTGTACGATTCCAGTAATTTTAAAATTGGAGATACATTAACAGAAGGAGAAAAAATGAATTTCAAAGGAATTCCACAATTCTCTCCCGAACTTTTTAAATATGTGGTGAATGCCGACCCAATGAAAACCAAACAATTGAATAAAGGTTTGGAACAGTTAACAGATGAAGGAGTTGCGCAGTTATTCACCAAAAGAACCGACAACAGAAAGGTTTTAGGCACTGTTGGAGCATTACAGTTTGAAGTTATCCAACACCGTTTAAAAAGCGAATATTCCGCATCCTGTAACTTTGAGCACATTTCCTTATTCAAAGCATGCTGGATTAGCTCTAAAGACCAAAAGAAATTACAGGAATTCATCTTTGAAAAAGCACATCACATGGCAACCGACAAAGAAGAACGTCCCGTATTTTTAGCCGAATCGGCTTGGGCTTTGCAAATGGCTCAGGAGAAGAATCCAGAGATTAAGTTTCATTTTATTTCGGAGTTTGTGGAGGAGTAATCCCCCTAGCCCCCTTTTCCAAAGGGGGAATAGCTTCTGCTCATCAAATTAATTTAGTACTATTGATACAATCGCATGAATTACCTCTTGGTGAAGAGGGCCAGGGAGATTGTTTTGATTTTCAATTATACATTCGAAAAATCCCCCTAGCCCCCTTTTGCAAAAGGGGAATAAAAAAAATCCCTCCGAGATAAACTTCTCGGAGGGATTTTTTATACTTTATATTCTTAAATTATCTTACGATTAATTTAGAAGTATTTTGACCGAAGTCAGTTGTTACTCTCACAGTATAAAAACCTTTAGCTAAGCTAGAAGTATTGATGTGTGCAAAGTGACGACCTTGTGCCTGTTGTCCTTTTGACTCAGAAGCAACCAATTTACCAGTAACATCATATAAAGCAACAGTTACTGTTGTTTCAGTAGTTAAAGTATAGTTAACTTGAACATTATCCGTTGCAGGGTTTGGGAATAAATTTAATCCTAAATCATTAGCATTTTCGTTGATTCCGATTGTAGAAAGAGTTCCACGAATTAAAACATCATCAAGAGAAATTAAGTTGTCATCTGTTGAATTACCAAAAAATGCAATATAAACAGCCATGTTTGCATAAGCATTTAAAGGAACAGAGAACGGACGTAATTGACCTTCGTGAGCAGGATTAGTTCCTGTTCCTGCTACATCAATATAAGTACCGTCTTGTCCATGCACAAATCCTGTAGAGAAAACGAAATTACTGAAATTTGTATCGTTAGGCGTACTTGACAAAGTCGTCATTTGAGCTGCGTTAAATAGAACAACGTTGAAAGCACTAAAATTATCAGCATTTGTAGTAGTTGATAAACGCACCTGGTAACCGTCAAGGTAACGAGGTGTTTGACGTGGAGCTGATTTCCAGAATAAAGTATCAGCTGAACCTAAATTCACACTGCTAGTGATTAACCAATTTTGTTGAGGCAAAAAAGCTGTAGTCCAAGAGTTACAACCAATAACTGTGTTTGTATCAGGAGGAGTTCCGCCATAAACTGTTTCATATTGATCTACTGGTGAAAATGGTGCAATTGCAAACCATCCATCAGGACGGCTTCCACCTGAAAGATCTGGATCTCCGTCAGAGTCCATATTGTACCAGTTCATATCACCAGTTACTCCTGGAGGCGGTGTTCCTGTAACTTGACAGTCAATTAATAAAGTATCATAAAAACGTGACAATTCGAAATCTTCGAAAAGCAATGTATCTTGTGCTTTTACGAAAGTTCCTGTTAAAAGGAACATTGATAATAAAAGGTAAATTTTTTTCATCTGTTAGGGTTTTACTTGGTTTATAAATTATAAGGTAACAAATTTAAGATTTTTTTTTAAAACAAAAAAATTTATTAAATACTCTGTTAAAATAGCCTTATAACAGCTTTTAAATGAGATTAATACTTATTTTTGGCTTCACATTATTCAACACATGTCATTTTTAAGAAAAACATTCTTTATATGCTTCATTTTAGTCGCTTCTAAAAATTGTAGCGGGCAAAATCAAAATGCCGACTTAATAGTCGCTCTCAAGGAATCCGCTTTAAATAAAATGTTTTCTTCACTCGGAGAAATTAAAGGTACTTCTGTATACTCTTTTATGCTTGTAGAAGGCACTTATAATTGGACACTAATAAAACCTCAAATAAAATTACATCCGAACAAGGCAAATTTTGAAACCGATGTGAAAGTTGTAGTTGGCAAATTTGCTTATACCACCAAAGTGAACGGGATTGTTGAAATTTGCTACGAACCCACTACCAACTTAATATATATTGAAATTACCCAAGCTTTATTCCCTTTAAATATTATGGTTTTAGGCAAAGAAAGACATGTATGGGATGTTGATTTAAAAAAGTATTTCGAAACCCCTTTTACATTTGAAGGACCACTTACCATGGGCACCGAAATGGTTTTTAGTATGCCGGACGGAACTTCAAAAACAATTTATTGCCATCCAATCAATTGTGGCGTAAAAATTGCTGAAAAACAAGTGATTGTTTCTGCCGAAACTGAATTTGTGGAAAGACCAATCACTCCAACTCCAACTATTAAAAAATAAAACGAATAAACTATATGAAACATCTTTTCAAATCGCTGTTAGTTATTTCCATTTTAACAAGTTCAATTGCTTTTGCCGGAGATCCAGCTTCCAAAGGTTGTAATATCAAAATAACTTCCAAGGGACTAAAAGAAGGTTCTATGTGTTTATTAGCCTGTTATTATGGCGACAAAAATTACATCAAGGATTCGGCTAAGGCGAATGCGAAAGGGGAAGTTATATTTACTTCTACCGAAAAATACGATCAGGGAATTTATTTATTTGTTCCTCCCAATAAAAAATATTTCGATTTTGTGATGGATGCTGAACAAAATTTTTCACTTGAAACAGATACAATTGATTACATAAAAAACATGAAAGTAAAGGGCTCTGACGAGAACAAATACTTTTATGAGTACAATGTTTTTATGGGTCAAAAACAAAAACAGATTGAACCATTACGTGATCAATACAAAAGAGTAAAAGACAATAAAGATTCGGCAAAAATTGTAGCTGATAAAATTGCAGTAATAGACAAAGAAGTAGTTGATTACAAAAATAATTTCATAAAAAATCATCCAACTACTTTCGTTTCGAAAATATTTAGAGCAATGGAAGAGCCGATTGTTCCTGAAGCTCCAATTTTGTCGAATGGCAGAAAAGACAGCACATTTGCTTACCGTTATTATAAATCACATTTTTTTGACAACATTGATTTTAGTGACGACCGCCTACTCCGCACTCCTATCTTTCACAATAAGATAAAACAATACCTCGATAAACTTACACCTCAAACACCTGACTCTATAAACGTTTCAACTGATTTGGTTATTGAAAAAGGTCGTGCAAATGAGGAAGTATTCAAATACCTTGTGAACTGGATCACCTATACTTACGAAAGCTCCAAGATCATGGGCATGGATGCTGTATTTGTGCATTTGGTAAACCGCTACCATTCTAAAAAACAAACTCCATGGATTGATTCAACACAATTATATAAGGTGATTAACCGTGCATACATCTTAGAGCCCCTGCTAATTGGGAAAAAGGCTCCTGCTATTGTTATGCAAGATACACTTGGTAAGCAGATTGCTTTGTATGATGTAAAAGCGCGTTATACTATTTTATTATTCTGGGATCAAGGTTGTGGACACTGTAAAAAAGAAATGCCTAAAATGGTTGAACTCTACAAAAAACTAAAATCACAAGGAGTTCAAGTTTATGCAGTGGAAACAGAAGACAATGTAAAGGAATGGAAAAAATTTATTAAAGAACAAAAACTAGAATTCATAAACATCTACCAACCCGATCAGTATAAACGAGCCGTCACCAAAAAGATATACGACATCTACAGCACACCGGTAATCTATCTTTTAGATGAAAATAAAATAATTAAAGCGAAACGAATAGATGCGGAGCAATTGGGAAATTTGATAGAACTGTTTGAGAAGGAGCGTTTAGAAAAGGAGCTTAAGAAATAAGCCTCATCCGCCCCGCTTATAGCGGGACACCTTCTCCAATAAGAGAAGGAAAAGTAAAAATCCTTTCAGTTAAGCTGGAAGGATTTTTATTTTATACGTGTAACGATAATTGTATTTCCGCGAGAATAATCAAACTTCCACTCTCCTCTATCAAAAATACGAGGGAGATAACGTTTATAAAGGTTGATTCGTGAAGTTAATTTATCTTCGGGTTCAGTATCTTTTGCCAACCCTGTAAATTCATAGGTGACCATTTTGGGATGTTCAACCATAAACATCTTTACTACTGCTACAATGGTTGTCATTACCCTATACAATTCACCTTTATTGGTTACGGTGTACTCTTCTCCTTCAAATTCATCGTTTGTAACACCAAATACAATAGTAGCATGCAAAATATTATCTTGCCTACGACCAAAACGCACCTCATAGTTAATTTCGCTGTCGGTAGTAAAATAATAAACACCTGCAGTGCTTATTGCAGGAGCTGTAATAACATATTCTTCTACTGTACCCAATCTGTTTCTATAGTTTTATCAAAGGCTAAAATTATGAAAATATTCTGTATTAACACCTTTTTTCCATTTAAACCACGAGAATATTGGATACCTTTGTAATAGCGTAGTTTTCAGATAAAATAACGTCAATTTTTGGCCTTTTTATTGTAAAATGTCTGTAAATATTGAATCATGATTAAACATCTCACAAACATAAAAACGCTTTCAATTGGTCTTCTTTTTATGTTGTTCGGACTCAACTCCTGGAGTCAACAAGTAGCTGTTTTAAAAATTGCCGATTTAGAAAAACGCATCAAAAATGATTCTGACACAACCTATATTGTTAATTTTTGGGCGACTTGGTGTTCACCATGTGTAAAAGAGCTTCCTGATTTTGACAGCATTTCGAAAGTGTATGCCGGCAAAAAAATAAAAGTACTTTTGGTAACAATGGATTTCAAGGAAGACTTACAAACAAAAGTGTTACCTTTTATCAAATCAAAAAAAATATACTCTGAAGTCCTTTTATTGGATGAGGTAAATGGGAACCATTTTATTCCAAAAATTTCAGATGCCTGGTCGGGAGCTTTGCCTGCAACTCTTATTGTAAATCAAAAGAAAAATTTCAATCATTTTTTCGAAAAAAAATTGACCTTTGAATTTTTGAAAAGTGAACTCTTACAAATAGAATAAATTAAAATTATGAAACCTAAATTTATTAACCTTGCCTTGCTTGTAGTTGCTACCGGTGTTTTTGTTTATGCCTTTTTTGTTTACGACACTACTAAACCACTTCGTTACTTACCCATTTTTGGAGAAAAACAATATGAAGCAAAAAATGGGAAAACGGATACCACCTTTCATTCCATCCAGAATTTTAGTTTTATTAATCAAGATGGAAAAACAGTAACGGAGAAAGATTTTGACGGAAGTGTATACGTAACTGATTTCTTTTTTACTACCTGTCACACTATTTGTCCGATTATGAGCACACAAATGGAAAGAGTAGCCTCCAAGTTCAAAGGCAATGCAGAAGTAAAATTTTTATCCCACACTGTAGATCCCGAAATTGACACGGTAGAGCAATTAAAAGCATACGCGATCAAACACAATGCAGACTCAAAACAATGGATGTTTGTAACCGGAGAAAAAAAAGCGTTGTATGATATTGCAAGAGAAAGTTATCTCTTAGATGCAAATGAAGGCGATGGTGGTCCGGATGATTTTATTCACACTCAAAATTTTGCTTTAATTGATAAAGACAAACGTATAAGAGGTTATTATGATGGAACTGATTCTACTCAAATGAATCAGTTAATTAAAGACATTGATTTATTATTGGCAGAGCATCATTACAAAGGGAGGTAATTTGAAAATTTGAGAATGTGGCAATTTGAAAATTAAAAAATATAGCTGTATTAGAAAAGAAATAGCAAATGGCTCATTTCCTAATTTTCAAATGTTCAAATTGACTATTCAACACGTTTGATTGAACAACCAACTGATTTAGAAGAGTTTGTTTTTACCGGCTTACCTGTTCCAACCGCAACAACTGCATCATTCAAATAACGTTCTTTTGCTTCGCTGGCAGATTTAATATTATCATCAATTGCTCCTCTGTATACCAATCCTTTTTTATCAAAAAGAAAACAATGAGGAGTACGACTTGCGCCAAAAGAATTTGCAACTGCTGAGTTTTTATCCACTGTATAGTAGAAATCATATCCTTGAGCCCTCGCATACTTTTTCATCTCATCTAAAGAATCTTCATCAGCACGTTGCGCTTCGTTGGAATTCAATAAAATAAAACCAACTTTATTTGCTTTCGTAATCTTTGATAATTCTTTGATACGCGATTCACTAAGTTTAACGTAAGGACAAGTATTGCAAGAAAACATTACCAATAAACCGTTTTCACCTTTTGCATCAGATAGAGAAACCTCTTTACCACTAACGTCCATCATTTTTACATCTGCACTTGGAATCGCTTTTCCTATTTCCAGTTCAGTATAATCCGCCAATTTAAACGCTGTAGCTGCACAAAATACTACTACAATTGCTGATAAAACTTTAATCGTTGTTTTCATTTTAGTTAGTTTTTGATTTTACTATTTGTTAACTAACTATAAATTTACAAAAAACAAGCCAAAAAACCATCAATTTGTTATTAACTCTTTGTACACAAACTTTTCCTGCAAGGATTCGAAAGGGCGATAGATATAATAGACGTGATTTCCCTTTATTTTGACCTTTTCTACATATTGGTTACTGAGCTTGAACGAACTTTCTATCTTTCCTGTGTACATGTTTATTTGTTTTAAATAGTAAAAACCATTTTTTTCGTACAAGGCATAAGCTTTATTAGCCTCTTCATCAATAATCACCTCATTTTTCCACTCTCTCCAGCTTTTAGGATGGTTGTAGTCGATTGGAATAGAATCTAGTTGGTTTAATTTTCCATCGTATTTAAAAATGGCATTGCTCGTATGATCAAACAAACAAATTGTGTCGTCCATTACAAATAATGGAGAATATAAAGGTGTATAATAAATGCTGCTAGTATATCCATTCATGGTTGCCGCCACTCTATGGAAATCTATTCCATAATAATTTGCAAGTTTACGAACCTGTAACCGCTCTTTCGATTGCAAAAAATAATATTCCATATTATAATCATGAATCACTTCTGGATCTCCAACTTTTTTGATAGTCTGAAATAATTTTTCGGAGGAATTGTATGCGTAATAAGTGAATTCAGGATAATCGCGTTGGTAGTTTGAGAAATAAATGGAGTTGTGTGCACTATCTACACAAGGCATAATGAATTTTTTAAACTCTTCAACAGGAAAAGAAACAAGATGAATAATATCATCTTTAATGTTAACCCTGTAAATGTGATTGGCACACATCACATGTATATTGCCAATATAATCTTTGTAAAATTTTTGTGCTTCATCTGGTAATTCAAAAGATGAAAGCACTTTTTTGTTTGCATCTACTAATCGTAACGTTGGTTTTTCTAAGTTTTTTTTAAATGTTAGAATCAACATTTTATCATCTATAAATTCATAATCGGCAACACTGTACTTCCAAGTTCCGAAAACGGTATCCACTTTGCGCTCATTCGAAACCGAAACCAAAGGCAACTCGTAAGTCTTTTGTGCTTTAACGATAAGTGAAGAGAAAACTGCTATTGAGAAAAGTAGAACATAACGCATAAATACCTCCTTTTTAACAGATAGACGTTTTCACCAATTATTTTCCATAAATTAGCATATACATGCAATACGATTACTATAAAATATTAGACATCCCTAGAACAGCCAGTTTGGATGATATCAAAAAAGCATATCGTTTAAAGGCTAAATTGGTGCATCCGGATGTAAACAACTCTCCAAAAGCAAATGAAGTTTTTGCAATTGTGAGTGAAGCATACGATGTGCTTTGTGATGATCAGAAAAGATACATGCATGATATAAAACTAAATTATATTGATTCGGAAAAGATAAATGCGGAGCGGAAACGCCAATATTATGGCTCATCTGTAAAAAACGACAGCTTTAGTAATCCTGCTAATGCTAATTTTGATTACAACTGGAATAGTTTTAGTCAATACGCCAACAAAGAAAAAACAGATGCTGACTATTATAAGCAAGCTCCCTTTTTATACAATCTATTTTTTGCAAGCGGCATGTTTATCGGGTTTATCATTATAATTGTGAGTATATATGGAACTCTTAAAAATTACTGGCCACTTCCATTTGTACTCATAAGTATTTCCGGATTTATATTGGTACGAGAAGGCTGGAAGGGAATGATGAAAAAAAGCACATTGTTTAGTGGAGTGCTAAAGCGATTTAGGAAATAAAAAAACTCTCTCACAAATTGTGAAGGAGTTTTATATTTTTAGAATAAACTAACCTATCTTATACATCCAGTTATGAACATCTGCCACTTTACCTTTGCGGATATTTTCCAACTCCTTTGCAACACGATTTGAGAAAATTCTTCCTTCTACAGGAGGGAGAAAATAATCTTTTCCTTCAAATCCGATTTGTGCAATTTGCGCAATTGTTGCTGCAGTTCCAGTTCCGAAAGCATCTTCGAGAGTACCATTTTTATGAGCATCCAATACCTCATCAATACTTATCTTACGTTCCTGAACTTTCATCTTCCAATCACGAGCTAAGGTCAAAACGCTATCACGAGTAATACCTGCTAAAATGGTATCGCCCAATGGAGGAGTAATTAATACATCGTCAATCACAACAAATAAATTCATCGTTCCTGATTCTTCCAAATATCTGTGGTTTCTAGCATCTGTCCACACTATCTGGTGATAGCCTCTTTGTTGTGCAAGTTTAGCGGGGAATAAAGAGCGACCATAATTTCCTGAAGCTTTTACATAACCGACTCCACCTTCCACTGCTCGGATATAATTTGTTTCTACTAATACTTTTACCGGTTCGTTATAATATTTTCCTGCTGGAGAAGTAATAATGTAAAAACGATAATTTTCTGAGGGCTTCACTCCTATAAACTCATCTGTTCCAACGATGAACGGACGAATATATAAAGAAGAACCTTCTGTATCAGGCACCCAATCTCTATCTAAATTAATAAGCTGTGTTAAACCATCCATAAACAATTCTTGTGGAATAGTAGCCATAGCCATACGCTCAGCAGAAATATTCAGTCGTTTGTGATTGTCTAACGGACGAAATAAAAACACTTCACCTTTATCATTTTTGTAGGCTTTCATTCCTTCAAAAATTGCTTGTCCGTAATGCAATGCAGAAGTTGCCGGACTCATAGGAATATTTCCATAAGGAAGTATTTGTGCATCATCCCACTGATTATCTTTAAAATCAGTATAAAACATGTGGTCAGAAAATAATTTACCAAATGTGATGTTCTTATAATCAAGTTCTTTAATACGAGAATTAGTCGTTTTATGAACTTTAATAGGTTTGATTGCGGTTGTAATCATAAATTTTTTGTTTTTACGTATTCTATTTATGTATTCTAATTCTATTTATGTATTCTATAAAAATAAGTAAATAATTTATCTAAACAAATAATCTGAATGTTTAATTTAGACGAAAGCAGGTATAATCAAGACTAATCTCTAAAATAGTCAATAGCACTGCCAATTAGCATCTAAAAATCCACCTGCTTCTCCTTCGACTCCGCTCTGGACAGGCTCTTTTACAAAGGGGGAAATATACTAACTAACAACCGATGCCAATAACAATAGCTACTTAGCACCTTTTCAAAATGAAGGATTTCTATATAAATTTGATTTTTCGTGCAGCAAAAAAGCACATTTTGAGAAGAATAAAGCCGTGTTTGAAACGAGATATATTGGTTCTTCCATATGTTCGTTCATGATAACGAACCGGCAGTTCAACAATGCATAAATTTAATTTGTGTGCACCAAACAACAAGTCAAAATCTCCGAAAGGATCAAAGTTTCCAAAAAACTTACGGTTCACCCTTAATTTCTCATAATCTTTTTTGAACATTACTTTCGTTCCACACAAAGTATCCTTAAAACGCTGATCGAGTAACCATGTAAATGCATTACTAAAAAATTTATTTCCGACTCGATTCAATAAACGCATTGCTTCTTTTTCCATCGGGTACACCAAGCGAGAACCATTTATAAAATCACCTTTACCAGATGCAATGGCTGTATAAAATTTTGTAAGATCTTCGGGAGCAACTGTTAAGTCGGCATCCAGGATCATCAGTATTTCTCCTTTAGCCACATCAAAACCTTTTCTCACAGCTGCATTTTTTCCTTTATCAGAAATTTGATGTGCTTGAATATTATGAGATGAAGAAAATTTATTCTTTACTTCTTGTATTTTTTTCCAGGTATCATCATCTGAATTACTTTCAATAAAAATAATTTCAGTAGAAAGTCCCAATGCTGGCATTCTCAAAAGTGCATTTTCAACATTTCCACTTTCGTTACGTGCAGGGATAATTACGGAGACGGAATACTTTTTTTGAACTCCATTTTCTTCTTGAATATTTTTTGCAAATGCAAAGTTATTAATACTCATCCATCTGAATAGGGAAAATTTAGCAAGGAAATTGTTCATCAATTCAGAAATCAAAGGAATGTATACAGGAAAAATCATTCTACGAGAATTGCGGTAAACATGAAAACCCGAAAGATATAGTATGTTATTTATTTCCGCTAAACTCAACCAATTTTGATTGGGTGTTTTTGTTTTATAACCTATTAACTCACCAAATTTCAAAATGGGTTCCCAAATAAAACTATAGTAAGATATAATGATTTTAGTATTCTCGTGAGAAACCGCTTTCAATTGAGTTATTACCTTTTGAATATCGTCCAAATACCCGATCAGATTAGAAAGAATAATCACATCAAATTTTTCATTCAAGTTCAACTCTTCAGCGGCCATCACTCTAACATCTAAATTAGGAAATTGAGATTTAGCCTGAATAATCATTTCTTCACTAAAATCAATTCCTATTTTATGTTTTGCGTTTAAATCATTCAGCAATTCTCCTGTGCCGCAACCAATTTCTAAAACAGAACTATCTTCGTGCACAAAGTAATTGCAATACTTCGTGATATCGTTCCAATAGTACCGTTTTGCCCTTCGCTGTTTTATTCGCTTTGGAGCAATGGAATCGAAATATGTTTTATTTTTCAAATACACTTATTTACCAATTACAAAATATCTGAATGTTTCATTTTTGCCAAGTTTATCACTTGATGCAGTAATAACAAAAGGCCATTTCTCACCAATCGAAATGTATTTTCCGTTGGATGCTTTAATAGCAATTTTATTATCGTCAGCATCCAGATATTCAAATGTAAACTTTTCAGTTGAACTAATGTTCGTTTCGGAAGCGGTTATTGCATTATTATATTGGGGCTTCAACGACCAATATAAATTTGAGGACGAACGAATAGAAATTAAATTTCCTTCAATGTGCTCAAGAAAGAAAAGTGTATTTAATGAATAATCCTTTGCCAAAGCACCCATTGCATTCTGCGCTTTTTCATTTACTATTAGATAGGAAAGGTTGCTTCCTCTTAAATGAAATCCTCTGTCTTTATTGATTGAATTAAAAAAATCGACAGAATAATCAATTTGAGGTAACTGATTCTCTCTTCTTTCCCAATCATAAGGTTTTAATAAATCCGACCATTCTATGTTATTTTTTGTTTGAAAGAAGCCTCTAAAATATGAGTCTTTGCTCATATCATCGTAATGAATCAGTCCATTTTTATACTGCCATGTTTGAAATAAATTTAAACAAATTAGCAAAAACAATACTCCTCCAAAAAGGATTGAGGTCATTTTTGATTTACTGAAAACAAATTGAAATCCTGCTGCCAAGGGCAAACTTAGCAAAGCATAATAATCAATCATTGGACGCATTCCCCAACAAATACCATAACTCCAAGCCCACCAGGATGAGAGCAAATAAATAGTTATGCTCATCAACACAAGTGTAGAAATCACTATTCCTTTATTGACTTTATAGAATTTTATTAATCCTAATACTACAAAAATTAAAACAGGTGTATAAATGAAAACACCTTTGCGGAAGCTGAATAGGAAAGGGAATATTTGTGGACTGTTAAACACAAAATGTTCATCCATGTAAACATCGTACAACCATTTACCTGTGGCATATTTCCAGTAAAATAGCTGAAGGGATGCAATTACAAAAGCTAAGAATGCTCCTATGATTACATTTTTAAGATGCGATTTTACAAAACCGAAGAACGATTTAAGTCCACCTTTTGAATAAATTCCAATAATTACAAAATACAGGATCGCAATGATGCTAAGTGGACGAATCAAGACAATTAATCCGAAAAGTGCTGAGAAATAAACAATGAATTTTTTTTCGGAGGTTTTCAACCATTGAAAAAAAGTATACATGGCCATACACCATACAGAAAAGGTAATCGCATGTGGCATCAAGCCTTCGAAACTTGAATACCAAAGTAAGTTTGTTCCCAAAACAATAACAATCAATGTGAGGGCTGTAATTTTTTCGGAGAAATAATCGAGTAAAATTTTTCTCAGAAAATACAATCCTATAAACAGATAGAAGAGGACTCCAATACTCAAACAGTTTTGATATGTCATGGAATAACCATCCTGAACTGCACCGTTCATTTTTGCGATAAGATGCCCGACAACAAAAAATGGAGAAAGTGCTAAACTAATCCCCATTGGATGTTTTATGAGTTTTTTATTGTCTTCTATTTTATAATACCAAATCTTGCTTTTATAATAATCAGGTTTGACATCGATGTAATTTAATTTTAAATCGTGATGAATAATGAGGGCTGACAAGTAGGTATAATAACTGGGAGCGTCAACTATGATCCTGTTCTTTTTCCAGATATTGAAAGAGAAGAAAATGGTGAGTATAAATGCGAAGATGAAGGCTAAGGAGTAAAAACTATAATTTTTGTTTTTCATTTACAATTCGGAATTTTCAACACAGAGAAAAAAGAGAAAAAATGAGTTTCACAGAGTTTTGTTTAGATGCTAATAAGCTCCATTTCGTTTACGCATAAACCATTCGAAACTCAATAAGGCTAACAACAAAAAGAAAATCCATTTCAAATTGATAACCTCTCTCAGTTTTTTTTCTGAATAGGAAACCGTTTTTATGTCTTCGCGTGCATTTAGCATCTCCGCAAGTTTATCAAGTTGATTTGGATAAATTAAATCACCATCGTGTTTCTTGGCAATACTGTAAAGCAATTGATGATCAGCAACCGTATTTGTCAATTCCACTTGCAAAGCGGTTACACTGAATTCTCCATGCTGGGAATAAATCTTTGCTCCTACCCTAACTTTTGCATCGTATTTATATTCACCAACTGGCATCATTCCCGCATTCATACGATAGGCGTTTGAGGTTTTGCTAAAAGTATAATTGAATTTTTTATTATCCACATTTGAAATAACAACATTTACTTCAGGTTCATTTATCAACTCATAACTTTCGTTATATACTTCTGCTTCTAATTCAATTGCTTCATTTTCGAAAAAATTATTTTTACCGAGTATTTTAAAAAAACTCTTATCTACTTTCACAGATAAATATTGCACTGTCTTCGAAACCAACTCATCAAACAACTGATGATTACCATTCGCAGCAAAGTCTTGTAGTCGCCAACGCCAAATTCCTTCTCCAGTAAATACAGCAGTTTTAACATCGGTAGTGGAGTTAAAAATCATCAATGGTGTTTTGGTATCCACTATTCCAATTCGTTGATAAAAAAGCACATTGCTATTGTTATCATTTTGATACGACCCAAATGGAGAAGCTACTACAGGAAAATCTTTTATTCCTTTTCTCAATTCATCACTTATGGTAAACAAAGGGAAATTTTCATCTAACACAGGTTCTACTTCGTTTGTTTTAGTGGTTTTTGACAACAATGTAAGATCTCTCTGTAGCATTGCATTTGCACCTGAGAATGACCACACAGGAACATCAGAAGCATTGAGCTCCGTAAGAATCTTTGCTGCTGCAGTTCTTACACTAGGTAAAGAATGAAGAATTACTAAATTGTATTTCTTTACCGGCTTGTCGAAATTATCAATAGTATAACTTTCTACTTCATAATTTTGATTGGATTCAATTGATTGTTTAATTGCTGCCACATCAGGGTGAGGAGCATCCGACAGAATCACAATTTTTTGTCGCGCATCCAATACATCAATAAAAACATCGCGTGAATTATTGGCCAAGCTCATTTCGCCTTCTACACTTGTCAAGCGCACTTTGTAATGCTGTAAACCTATTTCTTTTGCTTGCAACAATACTGGAACAGTTACAGTGAATGCATCAGAATTAAAATTAATGACTTGAGAAAAAAGAGTAGCTGCACCTTTTGTAATTGTTAATGTTGAAGTTTTCCCTTTCAGTTGTTTTGCATTTACAACAATCTCCATCGGAAATTCATTTCCAAGGTATGCCAAACGATTGTGTTCTACTTTTGTTAATATTAAATCTTTTTTAATGGTTGTGTCTCCAAGTGCAATCGTATAAATTGGAATTTTTAATTTATCGGAAGTAAAAACAGGATTTGAGCCTTTGTTATATAAACCATCACTGGCAAGAATCACAGCTCCTAAATTTCTATTGCTGTAACGCGTTTCAATTTCTTCGAAAAGAGCAGAAATATCCGTTTGTTTTTCGTTAAAGGCTAATGAATCAACATTATTCAGCTCTTTTATTTTATCTGCAAAAGAATACGTGCGTACATCGTACTTCTCGCCCAGCACATTTATTAATTTCTGCAACGATTCCTTATACTCTTTTTTATAAAAAGCAGAATCTTTACTTACTACTAAGGATTCAGAATTATCTTGAGCAATAATAATAACAGGCTTTTCAGTACTTCTGGAAACGGTTTTTAAAAGCGGAGATAATAAAAGAAAACACAGGAATGTTACGACTAAAAAACGAAAAGCGGCCATTGTGCGAACCAGCCAAATGGATATTTCAGAGAATTTTTTGTCCTTGCGATATAAAATGAAAGCATAAGCAGCTCCCGCTAATAAACAGAAAATTATAAACCAGGAAGGGTACTCGAAAACTACATTCATTTCAAATGGAACGCGGATGACGCGGAAAACAAAGATTAAAAACGAATAAAAAAATAAAAAAGCTTTAATGCGTCAAATGCATTTCCTATTAAAACTAAGATGGCAAGAAATATTGAAATTAAAACAAATAAAAAAATCTGTGAAAATCACTTTTTTCGCGTCATCCGTGTTCCTATTAGGTAAGCATTCCACCACATACATTGATCACTTGTCCTGTTATGTAAGCACTCATGTCTGAAGCAAGGAAAACTGTTGTGTTTGCAACATCTTCAGAAGTTCCACCACGTTTCAATGGAATACTATCTCTCCACCCTGCAACAACTTTTGGATCCAATGCCTCGGTCATTTCTGTTTCAATAAATCCGGGAGCTATTGCATTGCTACGAATATTGCGAGAACCTAATTCCAAAGCAACTGATTTTGTAAATCCAATAATTCCAGCCTTTGAAGCTGCGTAGTTTGATTGTCCAGCATTTCCTTTTACTCCTACCACCGAACTCATATTTATAATTGAACCTTTGCGTTGTTTCAACATTGGTTTTTGAACTGCTTTTGTTAAGTTGAACACCGATTTCAAATTTGCATTCATTACTTCATCCCATTGTTGTTCGCTCATACGCATTAATAATGTATCGCGAGTAATCCCGGCATTGTTTACCAATACATCTACTGTTCCGAAATCAGCAACAACACTGTTTACTAATTCTTCTGAAGCTTTAAAATCAGCGGCATCCGAACGATAACCTTTCGCTTTTACACCAAATGCTTCTAACTCTTTTGCTAGTGCTTCGCCTTTTTCAACAGATGATAAATAAGTAAATGCGATATTTGCACCGTGTTCAGCAAATTTCAAAGCGATACCGCGACCGATACCACGCGATGCACCAGTGATTAAAGCAACTTTTCCTTCTAATAATTTCATATTTCTCGGCAAGTTCGAAATGACGATCTTGCAGTTTCAAAGATAAATGAAAAACCTTAGGTTTGGAAGGTTTTTTTTCCTCGAAAAAGTTGGGTTTTTGCTCCGTAAAGGGCCTTTTTTTTACTCTTTGCTTCTAATGAGCATTTTCTTTATCTTAAGTACTTTTAGCTCCAATCCTTCCTCGTTCTTTCTTTTGATTCTCCAAAAGAAAGAACCAAAGAAAAAGCGACCACGAAAACCAACCTAAAGCTTTTGTTTTACCCGCAAATCTCCACGCTTGGAGGCCACAAAACTTTGGGTTCACACTTTTAGTGGGCGTCTCCCCGCTACTCCGAAAAAATAATTTCAAAGACGAATATAGTTTTCGGAGACGCGAGCAAGCCCTGATTCATAGAATTATTATGCTCATTAGCGAATTTTAGAAATATTCATTATATTTGAAATACTAATCTCACAAACAAACGTATCATGAAAAAACTAATTTTACTTTCAGCTATATGTATTATTACTTCTGCATCCTTTGCAGACGATGATAAAAAGAACACTTTAGAAATTCACGCAAAAGGTTCTGCCAACTCTACTTTTTTATTTAACAATAACATTTCTGATGCAGGTGGCGACCAAGATTATGCTGCGGGATGGAGTTTTAATTATGGTGGTGGTCTTTCCATGTATTTTGGCAACATTGGTTTTGGCGTAGAAGGTTTATTAGGAAATCATCGTGCGGCTTATGCCGGTTCGATAGTTACTGGTGGGACTTCAACTAATTATAGTTCTAATGTAAATTTAAAAGTTATTCAAATCCCTGTTTTCCTTAAACTAAAAAGTGATATCGGAGGCTATTTGGAAGTGGGACCACAATACAATATAATTTCAGAAGCTAACTATCATTACACTTCTGATGGTGTTCAATTTGATTCTATAATGACAGACAACTTTGCAAAATCTTATTTTTCTGCAGTTCTTGGATTTGGATTTAAAATTCCTGTTGCGAAATCAAATTTTTCTATCCTTGGAGGATTAAGATTACAATATGCTTTTTCTGATATTAAAGGGGTGGATGCATTAGGAGTTCCTTTTGACAATTTCTTCAAATATAAAAATGGTCCGTCTACCACTACTGGAGCTACTGCAGGCTTAATGCTAGGTGTTGTTTATACACTTGGGAATAAGGAGAAGAAGGGTTAATAGTGGGGAGTTTGTTTTGTGGGGTTTTCGAGATTATTTCTCAGTTAGATAAGCATTCTATTGGAACGCAGATTTTTTATGCTTTTCATGATAAAAAATGATTTTTTCTTTATCTGGGTAAATAAAATATGATTTTTTCGCTAAAGCGAAATGATAAAAAATAAATGCATAAAAAAACTCCCTCGGTTACTCGATGGAGTTTTCTATTTAAAACCAATTTTAAAATTTTTCAATTTTCCCAGTAGGGGCTCCTAAGGAGCAAATTTTCAAATCGCTTTTAATCAACTCTATTTGCATGGTGATGCGGACTTTCTTTTCTGACATCATCTGCTAATGCTTTCGCCATAGCTTTTCCGATATCAGCTGGAGAATCAACTACAATAATTCCACACTCTCTTAATATTTTCTTTTTAGCTGCTGCTGTATCATCTGCTCCACCAACAATTGCACCTGCGTGACCCATTGTTCTTCCTTTTGGTGCTGTTTCTCCAGCAATAAATCCAACAACCGGTTTACGATTTCCGTCCGCTTTAATCCAACGTGCTGCATCTGCTTCTAAATTTCCACCAATTTCACCAATCATAATGATACCATGTGTTTCCACATCGTTCATCAATAATTCAACAGCTTCTTTTGTTGTTGTTCCAATAATTGGATCTCCTCCAATGCCAATAGCAGTAGTTACTCCCAAGCCTGCTTTTACAGTTTGGTCAGATGCTTCGTATGTTAATGTTCCTGATTTAGAAACAATTCCTACTGTTCCTTTTTTGAATACAAAACCTGGCATAATGCCCACTTTCGCTTCATCTGCAGAAATAACACCCGGACAGTTTGGTCCGATTAAACGACAATCTTTATTTTTCAAATATTCTTTTACAGCAATCATATCCTTCACAGGAATACCTTCTGTAATACAAATAATTACTTTAATTCCGCCTTCAGCCGATTCCATAATAGCATCTGCTGCAAAAGCAGGTGGCACAAATATGATGGAAACATCTGCTCCAGCTTTATCAACCGCTTCTTTTACTGTATTGAATACAGGGCGTTCCAAATGTGTTGACCCGCCTTTCCCTGGGGTTACTCCTCCTACTACATTGGTTCCATACTCGATCATTTGACCAGCGTGGAATGTTCCTTCAGTTCCTGTGAACCCTTGTACAATTACCCTTGATTGTTTATTTACTAATACACTCATTTTTTCAATTGTTGATTTGTTGAATTGTTGATTTGTAGATTTTTTTTGTGAGTGCTAAAGTAAATAAATAAGTTCAAAGTTGAAAGTTCAAAGTTGAAAGTTTACTATTTAATTAAAAATGGTTGATAATAAAGGATTACAGGTTTTAAACGGAGAAAATAGTGCTATAAATCCTGCTATTCGATTGATTTTTTTCGTAATATTATACTTGCTTTTGAATTTAACCTTTTACTCTTTTGACTTATCATTTGAACTCCGACACAATAGTTGCCTTAGCTACTCCGCAAGGGATTGGTGCTATTGGCGTTATCCGATTATCGGGCTCTAACGCTATTTCCATCTGCGAAAGCGTTTTTGCTACTAAAAGCCTAAAAAAAATAGATTTACAGAGCAAAAACTCGCATACCATTCATTTTGGCGTAATTCACGAAAATGAAGTGATTATTGATGAAGTTTTGATTAGCTTATTTAAGGCTCCGCATTCTTATACTTCCGAAAACACCATTGAATTATCTTGTCACGGCTCACAATTTATTCAGCAACACCTTATACAATTATTCATTAAAAAAGGAGCACGACTAGCCAACCATGGTGAATTTACATTGCGTGCTTTTTTAAATGGCAAATTGGATTTATCACAAGCTGAAGCTGTAGCCGATTTGATTGCATCCAAATCTTCTGCTTCTCATCAAGTGGCCATGCAACAAATGCGTGGTGGATTTTCGAATCAGATTAAAACACTCCGACAAAATCTTATCGACTTTGCATCTTTGATAGAATTGGAATTGGATTTTAGTGAAGAGGATGTAGAATTTGCTGACAGGACCGATTTAAAAACTTTGGTAAATACCATTCAACGCATCGTTCAACGTTTAATTGATTCGTTTGAAGTCGGCAACGTTATTAAGAATGGAATTCCAGTTGCCATTGTTGGTAAACCTAATGCTGGAAAATCTACTCTATTGAACGCATTGTTAGATGAAGAACGCGCAATCGTTTCTGATATTCCTGGAACCACACGTGATGTGATTGAAGACGAAATGAACATTGATGGCGTTCAGTTTCGTTTTATTGACACTGCAGGCTTGCGTGAAACAAACGATATTATTGAAAGCATAGGTGTAGAAAAAGCCTACGAACAAATTAAACTTTCTTCCATCGCCATTTATTTATTTGATGCTCACGAAATTACTTCTTCTGAATTAAAATTAATTATTGAAGACATCACTCCTCACCTGCATAATTCACAATTGGTTTTAGTTGCAAATAAAATCGATAAGGAAGATAAGGAGTACACTAAAAAAGAATTTGCTGAATTCCCAGATATGCTTTTTATTTCTGCAAAAGAAAAAATTGGCATTGATGAATTTAAAAACTACATGGTAACTTTGTTTGATAACAGAACAATTAATGTTACGGAGACGATTGTCACCAACGCCCGACATGTAGAGGCATTGCGACACACCAATGTTGCACTTATAAAAGTATTGGATGGCTTAAATCAAAATGTGAGTGGAGATTTTTTAGCAATGGATATTCGACAAGCTTTGCATTATTTAGGAACGATTACTGGGGAGATTTCAAGTGATGATCTTTTAACCAATATTTTTTCGCGGTTCTGTATCGGAAAGTGAAATTTATACCATTGTCGCCTTTGCAACATTTCTATAATCAAAAGAACTATAAATATGCCGTCTGGCAAATCGTCCTTGTGAATCAGCATTTATTAGTTTAATATACGTTGCTCTTGGCACATCAAAATATTCATAAACACTTCCATCAATAAAAATAATTTTAAGAACAAGTTTTTCATATTCAAAATCTTTAATATTAGAAGTTGAAGTAGTAGTAGTATATTCCGTAACATTTGAATCTTTTGTTTCTTGTGCAATACTTACCAAAAAATGGTAGGCTTCAATTATCATTTTACTTTTCTCTTCGGCTTCCAGTTTTAGTACTTCGTTATCTGGAAATTTATCGGGGTGACAATCTTTCATAAAATTTCGATAGATTGTTTTTAATTCTTTTAGACTAACTGTTTTTGTTACTCCAAGCAGTCTGCGGTAATCACCAATTTTTTTCATAATTTTTATTTTTCAGCATCAACAAAGCGAAATTCGAGCGCAAAGATAGCATTTTAAAGGGTTGATTATAGAGGATCCCTATATGCTTGGGAGCATGTCCTGTTATGAAGGTCCCGCAGGAGGATGGACGTTTCTCTTTGTGCGGAATTTGTGTCACATAGTGGGTCAAAGTACATAAAACAAGTCGTCATCACTTTGTATCGAAAAGTAATTTTCTTAAAATAACTTACATCTTCTTTTTCTCAAAAAAAACGGAAACAAACATTTACTCGTTATCAGCCTTTAGATAAAGTTCTTCATAAACTGCAACAAGTAAAAGAAAAAAAGAGATAAAAAGAGGACCTAAAACAATTCCTATTAATCCAAAAATTGGAACTCCGACTATAACTCCAATCAAGGTTATTAAAGGATGCGTATCTGCAATTCTTTTTGAGATATAAAAACGAAGTACATAATCAACCAATGTTACCAGCACCAATCCAAAAATAAGGATTCCCACACCAGCAATTATATTTCCGCTTGCCAATTCAATTATCCCTGCTGGAATAATAATTATTGGCGCTCCTACTACAGGTAGAAAACAAACAAAAAAAGATAGGATTGCCCAAAATAAAGGATCTGGAATTTGAAAAATTAAAAAACCAATTCCAACTATAAAACCTTGCGAAGCAGCGATGATAGCCTGACCGAAAATATTTGAGTACGTAATATTTTTTAACTCTTTACCAAAACGCAGACTGCTTTTTTCCTGAAAAGGAAGATACTTTAATACCATTTTTTCAAAAGCTTCATAAGAAACGAGCATGTAAAAAAAAGAAAAATACAAAATCATGAGGTTAATAAAGACCTTGAATGTTTTGTTTATGAAAGTAGAAAATTCACCAATTACCCAATTGGATACATTTGAGATTGCATTTTTTATTAACTCCGGTTCAGTAATCGCTGAACCTAACAACTTGTTTACCTTATCAATCAGATGTGTAATTAGTTCAGGATTTTGTTTAAAAGCAATCAGCTTATTGATAATCATCCAACTCAACACAATCATTGGTATAACAATTATTAAGAAGGAAAGAACGATGATAATTATTGCGCTGAAGGATTTTCTTATCCCCCTTTTTTTTGTCAGGTAAACATGAAGGGGCCTAAAAAGCGTATACAATATAATGCTTCCAAGGAGTGCTGTAAGAATGCTCAACATTGAATAAAATAGAAAGATTCCTAGTAATAAAACTAGTCCGAGAACAATATTTTTTCGCTGTGAAGGTTTATATATTGGCATTTTAAAAGATCATAATGTTAAGGTGAGTTTTTTCTACAACAATACTTTACAATGGGACTTATCACCTTGATATTTAACTGTAAATATTCAATACTTCCCTTTAATGTTTGCAAAGATGAAAGAGGCGGTATCTTAAAGCGTTATATCTTTTTGATGAAACATTACACATTTCACACGTTTACTTATTGAAGAATCCAATGTGGTAATTATGTAAATAATTTCTTGATTTATGCAATGTATTCTTCTTATAATACGGCATTTTTGAAACGGAAATAAAATCACCCTTCAGTTATATGGGGCATGAAGAAAACACTACAAAGGCAATACTCCTGAATCTTTCAAAACATATCAAAACCTTAAGGAATTAAATGCGGAACTACCCAAAGATTATTATGCAAAATTCTGCCATAGCAAAAAAAAATGAAAAAACTCAAACTGGATAAGATCGGATCATTACTAAAAACAACTTGCAAGAAATGGTATGACCGCGACCCCTTTCGTGAGAGTGCGGTAATTGCTTACAATTCTATATTTTCCTTGCCGGGATTATTGGTTATTGTAACAACTGTTGCAGGCTACTTCTTTGGTGCCGATGCGGTGAGTGGCCGACTCCACAAACAAATAGCTGAAGTAATGGGAAACACAACCGCTGATCAGATTCAGGGGATGATTATTATGGCAAGCCAACGCTGAGGATATACAGTGGCAACTATTATTGCTATCATAACAATACTTGTAGGTGCCACTGGTGCATTTGTGCAGATGCAAAAATCATTAAATATTATTTGGGAAGTAAAAACTACCACCACCAAATCAGGAATCTGGTCTGTTCTAAGAACACGACTCTTTTCTTTTGGCTTAATACTATCCATCGCTTTTTTATTACTTGTTTCCCTAGTATTATCTGCTTTATTATCTGCTCTTGGATCATGGGTTTTAAAGTATTGGGCGGAATCATTTTTAGTCCTTTTCCAGATATTTGATGTTGTTTTCTCTGTCGTTTTTATAACTTCGCTATTTGCGGTTATGTTTAAGATGTTACCTGATGCAAAAATCAAATGGAATGCAGTTTGGGTGGGCGCCTTTTTTACCGCTTTACTATTTGTCATTGGCAAATCTGGCTTAGGTTATTATTTCGGAAAGGTCAACCCGGGATCAGGCTATGGACAAGCAGGTTCTGTTGTACTAATTTTATTATGGGTGTCCTACTCGTCATTGATCCTATTCTTCGGAGCTGAGTTTACAAAAGTATATTCCGATCATTACAATAGTGCTGCGTCACCATCCGACAATGCTGTTATAGAAAAAGGCCGCATTAAATAATTTTGTAGCAAATCATTATTTCGTATATTTAGATTGTTATTTTGTCTATCATCGTAACAGCTAACACAAAATAATTAGATTTTGTATCGACAGAAAAATTAATCCATAAAACAATAACTATGAAAATGAAAACATTATTAATCGCACTTATTTCTATCTTAACAGTTGGCCTTGCATTTGCACAAACAATCCCTTTTACATTTATAAAAAGCTGTACCACTTTTGAAAGAGCTGCATTTACGGAAGACATGACAAAGAAAAAATATTATGTTGTGGAACAAGCAGTAAAAAACGCAAACAACAAAGCTATGGAAGGCGCAACTTCCTATTGCAATGAAAAAGAAAGAGAATTAGGAAATGCTGAAATCGTTGTTTTGTCATCGATTAAAGGTGATAAAAAAATTGTAGAAATTACTTTCAAAAAAGGGAACAAACACGATTACACAAAAAATTATGGCGAAATTTATAATCAAATGCTTTCTGTTTTAAACAAGACTGCTAGTATTCAAAGCAAAAAATACAACACCGAAGTGTCAACATTTACTAAAAACGGTATTTATTACTATTCTTATAAAGTGGGTGAAGTTCCTGTTATTGTTGTTTCCAGTTATAAAATAGATTCAGAATATTTTTAGCCGCTTTTAAATCAGAAAATAATTTTCTTTAAGATTATCACACCAACCTAAATCTCTAAAAATATTGTAAAAAATGCAGCACATCTTCATTCACAAACAACACCTTTGTGTCATGTTAGTGATAAGTATTAGTATCTAGTTAAAGAAATCGACAACGGTAGTACAATTTGTTAAACGCAAACCGTATAAATTAAAAATCTGAAGAAAGAGGTGTCCCAAAAGGCCATCTCTTTTTTTATGGGCATTCTAAAAAAAATTGTAATAAATTAAAAATATTGTGTAACAACTCTCTTCGCAATCATCTTCACCTTTGTTTTATATTATAGCTATTAAACATAAAACATGAAAACAATCAAAACAAAAATTTCGATAGCAATGTTGGTATTGGCTGGTTTGTTGATCTCTCCATCTGCTAAGGCACAAGTAAATGTAAGTGTAAATATTTCTTCTCAGGCTATTTGGGGACCAGTTGGATACGACTACGTAGAATACTATTATATGCCCGAAATAGATGTGTTTTATTATGTGCCTACCGCACAATTTATTTATTGGAATGGTGACGTTCAATATTTTGTATCCGATTTGCCAACTAGCTTTTCGGTGAATTTATATTCTACTTATAAAGTAGTAGTGAATAAGCCAAAACCATATTTAAATCACGGCTACTATGTTTCACACTATAAGAAACACAAACATAGTAAAAACAAACAAGGCAATATCAGAGACAGTAAAAATGAGAAATATTATGTGGTGAAAGGGCATCCCAATCACGGGAAAGCAAAAGGAGGAAATAACAAAAGTGTTGAACCTAAAAAATCAAAAGGCAATTCTAAAACTCAATCATCTAAAACAAAAGCTCCTAAATCAGATGGCGGACAAAAATCTCAGCAAAAAAGTTCTCCTAAACAAGGTAGTTCAAAAAAAGGCGGGCAGAAAGGTAAAGGTGGTAAATGATAACGTGTTTAACAATAATCATTTATAATTTCACAATGAAAACTCAACGTTTTTTCTTGAACATAAAAAGTGATGTTTTCTTCTTATTCGCTCGTTTCGCAGGCAGAATAAAAAACAGAATATAAAAGCTCTCTTTTGAAACAGTTGTTATATGTAACAATCTCATATAAATGTGTAACATTTCAACGAATAATCTTCCTCACCTTTGTATTAGAATTAATAAATTAAAAACATAAAATAAATGAAAAATCTTGGAGTAGTACTTATTGTAATAGGAATTGGATTAATAGTAATAACCGGTTTCAATTTTACAACACAGGAAAAAGTAGTTGATTTAGGACCTATTGAAATAAACAAAGAAGTAGATCATCCTATTCAATGGTCGCCTATTGCAGGTGGAATCATCATTGTTGGTGGTATTGCATTAATTTTAACTGGTAGAAAAAAGAATTTAGGATAAAGAGTTAAATTATCCTTAAAGATAAACAGTACTATTTCCTTTTGCTTGCATAGGGTAAGCAGATTGAATAAAAACTGAGAAAAAGAGGTGCTTTAAGGCATCTCTTTTTGTTGCCATAAACTCATCTTCAACTTCCTCACACCACAATTATTTGTTCTTATTTAAACTTAATAGGGATATTATACTGAACTCTTACCAGCTTTCCATTTTGTTTGCCAGGAATCCAGTTAGGCATCATTGCAATTACTCTCATGGCTTCTTCGTCATAATCTGCACCACCGGATATTCCTCTCAAAAGTTTTACGCCTGTAACGGAACCATCTTTTTCAACCACAAAAGTAATATAACAGGTTCCTGAGATTCTTTCACTCTTTTTTCTGGGATATACAATGTTCTCCTGAATAAATTTATTTCTGGCGGACTCGCCTCCAATATATTCAGGCATTTGCTCTACTATGGTCAGAGGGGCATCGTCTTTTGCGTTTTGAGAAAAGCTACATAGACTTAAAAGGAATAGGATTATTACGGAGAGGGGTTTCATGGGATTTTTTTTTAGAAATTACTTTATAACATATTCCCAAAACCAGTTGGGTATGCCCTGTGCATTAACAATATTAACCTTTTCAGCTTCTGTAATTTCAGAAAAAAGTATAATTGCTTTTGAAGAGTTGTCAAACAAATACGCTCTATTTGACAGCATGATTGCACTGCAAAAATACGCAATTGTTTAATAGGCATCTATCTCAGGATGAAATTTGGTGGTAAATTTCTTTCGTAGTGTGGCAATTTTTTAATAAACACCTTAGTTCCGTCTGGATAATGCTTATACAAATTATTGTCTTCTTCAATTATCAGAGGAACATCCGTTTGTTTGGCACTTTTGTATGCTTTATTTGATGCCCAAATTGCCAGTGCAGCAAGTGCCAATATACCGACCGCTAGTCCTACCTCTTCACCATCTTTTTTTTGCTTTGCCATACCTCAAATTTACAAGTTTTAATTCAAAGAGACAAAAATATAGTTTAGACAATTAAAATGCTGTGTTTTTCTATATATTCAAGGCTCTAACACACTTCCTCATTTCGATAGTTGCTTCTGTATTATAATTAGGGATCCAAGTACCATATTAAATGTTTTTAAACAATTATTATAATGCTAAAAAAGATGGCAATTATTGTTGTTGTATCAAAATCAATTATATTTAGTACATGCAAGTATTTTTATTAATCAATTTTTTTAATTTTAAGTTTGACTATGTGATCACAGTTATCACATTTAATAAAACTATTGTCATCCACAACCACATCTACATCAATCTCGTAATCACAAACAGGGCAATTGCAAATAATATCCTCAAGGCTAACAGGGCCAATAAGTATAGTAGGGATCTCTAATATCTGTCTCTTATACACATCTCCGAGCCCACGAGACTAAGGCGAATCTCGTATGCCGTCTTCTGCTTGAAA
>ENA-ORBV01003584-ORBV01003584.1-microbial-mat-metagenome-genome-assembly--contig:-NODE-3584-length-30863-cov-6.423504_pt1 | contig 30863 bp, 30 predicted proteins | sample MGYA00237777_ERZ505514 | MGnify/ENA primary metagenome ERZ505514 (study PRJEB26160, sample SAMN06269048) | microbial mat metagenome | isolation source: Oligotrophic lake microbial mat | place... | reverse complement strand
GATTTGCACTCTTCACGCCGCCTTTCTAAACTCCCATCCCAACCCCGCCCCATCGTCAGCCTCCGATCGGCGTTTGCAGACCGTTTTCGGGGGAGGAGGCCGGGATCAATTCGGACGTTCAGGAGTCGGCGTGCCCACAGCAGTTATCAGTGACGTTCACGGCAACGCCGTCGCCCTCAAAGCCGTGCTCGCGGATATCGAGAAGCGCGGCATCGACCGCATCGTGTGTCTGGGCGATACGGTCGGGTATGGTCCCGACCCGCTCGAATCCGTGGATTTGGTGCGCTCCAGATGCGCCTGGTCGTTGATGGGCAATCACGATTACGGCGTCCTCTATGAGCCCACGAACTTCAACCCCGGAGCCGAGTCCGCCGCGTTCTGGACCCGCGACCAGTTTGATCGGGAGCCGGACGCCGCCCTCCGAGCCCAGCGCTATGAGTTCTTGAACCGCCTGAAGGTGCGGGTGGTGGAGCAAGTCGGTGCCAATGGGGCCGAACCCGTGCCCGCCACCGGCCTCACCGGGATGCACCTGCTGGCGGTCCACGGCTCCCCCCGCCGCCCCATCAACGAGTACATTTTTCCCGATGACGCGATCAACTCTCCCGACAAATTGGAGAGTATTTTCGACCGCGTGCAGCGGGTGTGCGTGGTCGGCCATACCCACGTCCCGGGGGTCTTCACCGACGAACCCGACTTCTACTCGCCCGGCGAATTGGGTGAAGCGGGTTACCCCTTCCGTGATACCGAGAAGGCCATCATCAACGTCGGCTCGGTCGGCCAGCCTCGTGACTTTGACCCCCGCGCCAGTTACGCCATCCTGCATGACAAACGGGTGCAGTTCTGCCGCGTCGAATACAACGTGGCGGCCACGGCCAACAAAATCAAGGCGATCCCCGAACTCTCGGACTGGCTGGGTGATCGGCTCTTTGAGGGGCGGTAGGCGGTGCCGGTCCAGCGCGTTGCCAGCCCTCAGCGTCAGGACCGGTTGCCCGTGTTCGGTTCAATTTCTTTCAGGTACGCCCACGAGTACAAACCCGTGTCGTGCCCGTCGGAAAAGCGGATCTTGATCGCATAGTTGCCGACCAGTTCCGCCGATTCGGCCACCAGAGGACCTTGTGATCGCGACATCGACGACGGGAGAACCGTCAGCGGGTTCTTCTTTATCTGGGCTCGAAGGTTCCGCATGTCGGCGGACGGGGACATTTTCCGAAGGTACGCGATCGAGTAGTACGACGTCGCCCCGTCCGCCCATTCGATGGTCAACCCCCGGTCTTTCTTCAAGTCAATATTCCGGGGCGGTTCCACGGTGAAACGCTATGCCCCTCGGCCGGCGTCGCTCGTCGCCTCTAAACTAGGCCGATGCCCACCGCCGTGATCGACACGCTCGATGCCGCGATCACTAGGATCGGCTCTCCCGTCTGCGTCGGGCTCGATCCGGTTCTCGGATCGCTGCCCGCCGAAGTGCGGGCCCGGCACCACGACCCGCTCGCGGCAATCGCGGAGTTCACCCACGCCGTCGTTCGCGGGGTGGCGGGGATCGTTCCGGCCGTAAAATTTCAATCCGCGTGCTTCGAGCGGTATGGATCGCGGGGGGTGGCGGTTCTGGAAGAATCCGCGCTCGAGGCCGCACGCCTTGGTCTGGTCGTCATCTGGGACGCCAAGCGGGGGGATATCGGCACGACTTCGGCCCATTACGCCGCTGCGGCGAAGCGACTCGGAGCCCACTTTGTCACGGCCAATGGCTATCTGGGGCGGTCGGGGTTGACCCCCTTTCTGGAGGCCGATCTGGGAATTTTCGTGCTCGTTCGCACGAGCAACCCCGATAGCGACGCCATCCAGAACGAGCGTTTAGAGACGGGCGGCACGGTCGCGGAGATGATGGCGGGGCACGTCCGAGCGTTGGGGGAAGGTGTGCGCGGGGTGTCGGGCCTGAGCGCCGTCGGCGCAGTGGTGGGAGCGACCAAGGCGGCGGATGCCGCCGCATTGCGCAAACTCATGCCCGACCAAGTGTTCCTTATCCCCGGGTATGGGGCCCAAGGCGGCACCGCGGCCGACCTCAAAGTCATGCTCCGCTCCGACGGCCGAGGAATCCTCGTCACCGCCAGCCGGTCGGTGATCTATCCCAAAGCCGGAACCGACAATTGGCAACGAGATATTGTGGTTGCGGCAGAAACCCTGAGCCGCGAAATCGCCGGTGTCGTCCGCTAACCGCTATCCGCCATCCAAGAGCTGCCGACGTGACAACCCCAGCCCCCATCAACACCCGCCAGGTGTCCGGACGTCGGACACTTTACCTGACGGAGCCGTTAGCCGCAGTGTGGGAAGTTTCGGCGGCGGCGCGGGCCGGGCGATTGACGCCGCTCGGGAATTGGTCGGCGGGGTGTGTATTGGGGCATCTGGCGGCGTGGATCGACTACGGATTCGACGGGTATCCGTCGCGGCCGCCTTGGTATGTCAAGATGGTGCTCCGGCTGATGAAATCGCGGTTCTTCGGAGCCGCTGGGTCGCCCGCCGGAGTGCGGATTTCCGGGGCCCCAGCAGGGACGTTTGCACGGGAGGAATTGACCGTGGAGGAGGGAGAGCGGCGCTTCGTCTTGGCGTGGGAGCGGCTGCGGGCCGGGCCGCCGCCGGACCCGCACCCGATCTTCGGTCGTTTGACCCACGACCAATGGTCGGCGATGCAACTGGCGCACGGGCGGCTGCATTTGTCGTTTTTGGAGATAAAGTGGTCGGATTGAACCCCATCCGCGCCTGACTTCTGGTACACTTGCGGGCACGAAACGACAGGGGGCGACGACCATGCAGCCAACTTCCAAATCAGTGGGGATGAATTCCGATCCCTTTGCCCGGCTCCGTCAAAACGCGACGGCGGGCGGCATCACGCGCACCGACGGTGCCGACTGCGAGGACGAGTTTGTCCGCCTGATGGCGATGATGCAGACACTCAGCAAAGTGGACGATGCGTCGGAACTCTTTCAATTGGCCGCGAAATACACCTCGGACGGACCGATCTCCGGAGAGGCCCACGCGATCCTGGTGATCTGTACGTCGGGATTGGGCGTGGGAGAGTTTCAGATCTCGCGCCGGCTTGTTTATGTGCCCCGCCGCGGACAGACGGTTGATGTCGGTCATGAGTCTGAACCATCGCCGATTCTTTCGGGGGGGTTTGTATCGACGATCATCCGCAAACGCCAGCCGGAATTGCTGACCAAACTCGACCTCTCTCGTGACCCGGCGCTGGGGGCCGAATTCGCCTCGTTTGATTCATGCCTCTTCATCCCGCTTTTCTCGGGTGGCAAGATGAGCAAGCGGATCCTGCTCTTCCGAAAAGGGTGGGACGAGGTCGATTTCGAGCACGTCGAGCGGGTCATGCTCATCATGAACCTGATCGAGACGTCGATCGAGAACATCGCGAACCTTGCGAAAAACAAGGAACTGAATGGGCAGTTGAACAACCAGTTCGAGCAGGTGAGCCGGATTCAGCGGAAACTCTTGCCGCGGGAACACCCGGAGAAGCGCGGCGTGTGGGACGGGCGAAAGCACGCCGAGAAGAGCGGACATGGCTGGCTGGACGTGGGGATGAGTTATCGCACCGCAGAGCGCGCGGGGGGCGATTATTACACGTTCTTTGAGTTGCCGGATCATCGCTTGGGCGTGCTTGTGGCGGACGTCGCGGGCCACGGTGCGGATGCGGCCATGGTGATGGGCATGCTGCACACGGTGGTCCAGAGCGGAGTGCCGATGGAGGAAGGCCCGGCGGCGGTGCTGAAGTATGTGAACCGGCGGCTTGAACCGCTGATGAGCGAAGGCCGCTTCGTCACGGCCTTCTGTGCGATCTTCGACCCCGTGGCCCGGACGGTGCGCTACACCTCGGCGGGCCACCCTCCCGCGAAGTTGCGGCGTGACGGCGTCATGGCCGAGCTCTCCAACGCGGCGAGCGACGTGATCGGGATTTTCGAGAACCTGGAGGCGCTCGAAGCGACGGTGGAGTTGCACCCGGGCGATGTGTTCGTCTTTTACACCGACGGCATTACCGAGTCGTTCAGCCCCGAAGGCCAGGCCTTCGGCGGAGAGATGCTCGACGCGACGTGCCGGACCGTGGGCGGCACGGCGGCGGAAATGGCGATCGCGATCGATGCCGCGGCGTCGGATTGCCGCCGACGCGCGGACCCCGACGACGACGTGACGGTGGTCACGGTGGCCTTCCTGCCGGGCTGAGCGGCGAAGAGTCTCACTCACACACGCGGGATCGAAGCGGTTGGTTCCCAAGTGGCTCGCCATTCCGCTGCGCTTGAGTAAACCCCGGTAGCGGATCGTTGTGCGGCAGTCGGAGTGCGAGCGATGGGCGAGTTCACCAAGGTCGATCCGGGCGATGTTTCGGCGATGTCCAGGTTTATCTCGATCGCCTTCGGCACCAAGCCCGAAGGCGCCACCAAGTGGCTGAGCGAGAAACTCGGCGTTGACAATCTTCGGGTGATGCGCAATGGCGGGGCCGACGGCCGCCGCGTGGTCTCGTGTCTGGGCCGCATCCCCATGGCCCAGTGGTGGGGCGGGAAAAGCGTTCCGATGCTCGGCATCGCCGGCGTGGCGACGCCGCCGGAGCACCGCGGGTGCGGTCACGCGAAGCGGATGATGCAGGCGGCGGTTCGCGAAGCGGCGGCCGACGGATACCCGCTTTCGGTGCTCTATGCGTCAACGCAGCCCTTGTATCGCGCGGTCGGATATGAGCAGGCGGGACACCGATTTGTGAGCAAATTGCCGATGCAGACGCTCGGCGCGACCGAGAAGGCCCGGGACGTGGTCGCGATCGGCCCTCCCGAGATGGACGAGGTGAAGGACTGCTACCGCCGGTTCGCGCAGAACTTCGCCGGGATGACGGATCGCACAGAGTACTTATGGGAACGAGTCAGGAACCGGCGCGACGAGACCTTTCACGGTTTCGGGGTGCGGGAAGACGGACGAATCGCGGCGTACATGTTCGCCCAGACCGAGAGCGGCGGCGGTCGCGAACGGGGCGATCTCGTGGTCTCCGACATCGCATGGAGCACTCCATCGGCGGCCCGCAAGGTTCTGGGATTGCTTGCCGATTTCACAACCATGACGGAGCACGCCTTGGTGGCGGGGGCCCCGCTGCACCCGTTGGCGACGCTCCTGCCTCAGCAGCGGTTTTCGATCGACCTGAAAGAGTTCTGGATGCTGCGTGTCTTGCGGGTGCCAGAGGCCGTGCGGCTGCGCGGGTACGCGCGCGGGGTCGCCACCAGCACGGTGTTCGACATCCGGGACGACTTGGTAGCCGAGAACAACGGCCGGTGGCGGGTGACGGTGCGCGACCGGAAGGGTGTGTGCGAGCGAACCACGGAAACCGAACCCGCCGTGCAGTGCGACGTTCGGGCCTTCGCGCCGCTCTATTGCGGGCTCCACACGGCCTCGCAGGCCCGAGCGATCGGCCTCCTGGAAGGACCGGACGGAGCGGTGGAATCCGCCGACGCCCTCTTCTGCGGACAAGGAACGCCGTGGATGACGGACTTCTTTTAGCCCTTGGGTCAGCGTCCGCCGGGGGCGATCGCCATTTTCAGGACTTCCATCCGGTCAGGGGCGTTGAGCGACGGGCCGAGAAGGATGAACGGCGCGGACTCGTTCGAGGTGGCCCGCACAACATAGGGACTGTCGAGCAGGCGGGCGTCGGGGCGAACGGCATTGCCGGCCGTCGGGGTGGCCGCGCCTTCGGGCACATACACCAAGCCGTCATCGCGTGTGCAGATATAGCCTCGGAGGCCTCCACCGGCGTTTCCGGTGACGATCGGAGTGACAGCGACCGCGCCCTTTGAAAGAACGGTGGCCCGAGCCGTTTCGAAACCGACGGCAACGACGCCGTTGAGGCGGGTGCTGAGAATCGCGAAGGGAAGCGGATTCTGAGACCCCGAAGGGATCGTGTTGGCTGTGGACATCGCGAGTTGAAAGGCCGCGGCCGGCGTGTTCGACGCGGTCAGGAGCGTGCGGGTGAGCGTGGCGCCGAACGCGCCATCCGCGAAGCGGATCGATTCGATTTCGGTGCCCGCCGCGGTGCTGCGGAGAACCCAGACGATTGAGGCATCGGGCGAGTGCAGGGGCATCGCGTAGCCGCCCCCGGGGGCCGAGCGGACGTCTTCTCTGCCGGATTTGTCGCGGTACACCAGCACGCGCTCGGCGGCGTCAACGCCGCGCCGCACGAACACGAGGCCGTCGGCGTGGAAAACCGCGTGGGCGTTGACTTCAGGAGATTCGACAAGCCATGTCACGGTGTTACCGAGCCAGCCGACCTTGCCGATCACGCGGGTGCCGTCGGGCTTGAGCTGCTCGATGAGGAAGCCTTGCGAATCGGCGTCGCGGCCCAGAACTGAATCGGCCGGCACCCCGGCCGCCAGCTCAAGGGGTTCGAGCGCCGCAGCGCGAATCGCAAACGCGCGGAAAGAACCCGGCGACGGCGGGCTCGCCCCCGGCGCGGCCAAGAGCGCGGGCCACTCCGGCGGAGCCCCGGTGCGGGTGACCATAAATCGGCCGTCGGGCGAAACCAAAGGGAGCGTGAGCCCGTCGTACTCAACCAGGCCCAGTGGCACCACCGCGACGTTGATGCGCGAAATGGTGGTGCGGGCGTTGGAGGCCGGGGTGGCAAGAGGACCGGCGGGGACGGCAGCGCCGGGTGAAGCCTTGACCGGCGTGCCCCGCACAGGGGCAGACGATTCGGTGACGCAGCCGCTCACGCAGAGAGAGCACAGCAGGAGGCCGAATGGGAGGTGAGGTCGCGGCATGAAGTGGGGGAAGGCAGCAAACACACGCGAGACCACGGCCCGCCGGGGTGCCACGCGGAGGATCAACGAGGCTCGGAGGGTTTGGCAGGCGGGGGCGGCGGTGGGACGCCGGGATCCGAGAGGAGCGGGTTCTCGCTGCCAAGTTGACGGCGGAGTTGCTCGAGGCGTTGCAGGTAGGGCGCGTTCACTCCCTCGGCGGCGTCAGTGTTATCGACGACAATGGGGGTGATGAAGACCAGCATCTCGGTCTTGCGTGTGCTCTTCACCCGGTTCTGGAACAGCAGGCCAAGGAAGGGAATGTCGCCGAGCAGCGGCACCTTGTTGACCTCGTTCTGTTCGTCCTGCGTGAAGATGCCGCCGATGACCACGGTGCCACCGTTTTCCACCAGCACCTGGGTCTTGACCTGCTTGGTGTTGATGGCAGGGCCGGCGGACGTCAGGGCGCCGCGGCTGTCCTTGTTGACCTCCAGGTCCAGGATCACGTTGCCTTCGGGGGTGATCTGCGGCGTCACTTCCAGGCGCAGGCTGGCCTTCTTGAACGCCACTGAGGTGGCACCGCTGGAGGTGGCCTGCTGGTAGGGGATTTCTTCACCCTGTTCGATGCGCGCCTTGGTCTGGTCGGCGGTGATCACACGGGGGCTGGAGACCACGTTGCCTTTGCCTTCGGCTTCAAGCGCAGAAATCTCCAGGTTCAGGAATCGGTTGGCCGTGGCGCCGAATAAGGACAGCGCAAAGGTCGCCGCGCTGGCGCCGCCGAAGGCCGATGTGTTGGCCGGCAGGTTGACAAACTGCGAGTCGCTGAACGCCAGGGTGCCGCTGGTCTGACCGGTCTGAACGCCAATGGCGTTCATGTTGCCGCCCGGCGACAGGTAGTTGTTGCCACCGACGTTGTAACCCGGGATGCCGCCGCGCAAGCCGCGCAGGTCGGTGCCGCCCAGCTTGATGCCCAGCGAACGCCCGAAGCTGTCGTCTGCTTCAACGATGCGGGCCTCGATCAGCACCTGGCGCACAGGGATGTCGATCTTGGCGATCATGGTCTGGATCTCTTCCAGCTTGCTGGGCACGTCGGTGACGAACAACTGGTTGGTGCGACTTTCGAAGATCACGCTGCCACGCGGCGACAGGATGCGGTTGCTCTGCCCCGGGGCCGTGCTGCCGCCACCCGAGAGCGCCAAGCCCGTCAAGCCCTTGGCCACTTCTTCCGCCTTGGTGTAGTTCAGCTGGAAAGACTGCGTGCGTGTCGGCTCCAGGTCGGCAAGCTTCTTCTTGGATTCCAGATCGAGCTGTTCCTTGGCGGCCAATTCGTCCTTGGGTGCGATCCACAGCACATTGCCGTTCTTGCGCACGCCCAGGCCCTTGCTCTGCAAGATGATGTCCAGGGCCTGGTCCCACGGCACGTCCTTCAGACGAAGCGTGACGGTGCCGGTGACGGTGTCGCTGGTGACGACGTTGAAATTGGTGAAGTCGGCAATCACCTGCAGCAGCGCACGAACCTCGATGTTCTGGAAGTTCAGGCTCAGCTTCTCGCCCTGGAAGCCTGGGCCCTGGGTGAGTTTGTTGGGGTCGATCTTGACGGGGCGCACTTCCAGCACGAATTGGTTGTCGGTCTGGTAGGCGCTGTGTTCCCACGCGCCGGTGGGCTCAACGACCATGCGCACGCGGTCGCCGTTCTGGAACGTCGAGATGGTCTTGACCGGCGTGCCGAAGTCGGAAACGTCCAGCCGACGGCGCAGTTGTTCGGGCAAGGTCGAGCGCAGGAATTCCACCACCAGCGACTGGCCCTGCTGGCGGATGTCCACACCCACTTGTGTACTGGGCAGGCTGACGATCACCCGACCGGCGCCGTCCGCACCGCGGCGGAAGTCCACCTCGCGCAGGGGTTGTGTGTCGGTGTTCTGCGGCGGCGCAAACTGCACCGGCTGTTCGGCGGATGCCACGGCTGCGCCGCCACCGTCCAGCACCAGCAAGAGCGTCTTGCCCTGGATCAATGCCCGGTAGCCCGAGGCTTGTTTGAGGTTCAACACCAGCCGTGTGCGGTCACCTGCCTGGGCCACGGCCACCGAACGCAGATTGCCCTGGTTGATCTCGACATTGCTGCGGCCCATGGCGTTGGACACACCCGGCAGGTCGATGGCGATGCGGGGCGGTGACTGCACCGAAAACCCGGTGGGCACGGCTGGCAGCGGCTGAGCCAGTTCGATGCGAACCACTTCGGTACCGGCTTGCTGGCTGCTGGTGATCGACTGGATTGCGTTCTGCGCCCACGCCGACGTCGGCACCACCAGAGATCCGGCAGTGGCAACGAAAGTGCAGACGGCGGCAAAAGCTGCTCGCCAGTGGAACATGGTCGGATTCTCCTGATTGATCCTCATCGCGCCCTCTCCTGAAGTTGAAGCGTGGCGGGGCGTTCGATCCATTCGCCTGCAGCGTCTTGAATGATTTCGCGCAGGGCGATCTCGGTTTCGCCAATGCGCGTGATGCGGCCGTAGTTCTGGCCCAGGTAGTCACCCACCTTGACCTGGTAGAGCAAAGCATCCACGCGCAACAAAGCGTAGGGCTGGCCTTGCCTGTTGACGCTGCCGACCATGCCCATGCTGTCCAAGGGATAGGCCTCCAGCGGTTCCTTGCGCCGGTTCAGTTCAGCCGACAGCAGTGAATTCGGCTGCCGGGCCTCTTGCTTGAGGGCAACCGTCAGCTTTTGGGTGCTGAAGGGGTCAACAGCTTGTGCCGAGGTGTAAGGCTGGGGGTCGAATTTCTTGGGCGCCTGCAGTGGCGTCACGTTGGGCTTGATCTCGCGGCGCTGCTGGTCCATCCACTGGCGCAACTCGTCATGCTCTGCACTGCAGGCGGCCAGCAGCACCAAGGCCATGGCTGCTGTCAGGGTCCAGGTCAGGCGCCTCACTTTTTGGCTCCCGCGGCTTTGGCTGCGGCCTGGCGCTGCTCGGCGATTTCTGTTGCGTCCAGGTAGCGGTAGGTGCGCGCCGTGGCTTCCATGGACAGGCCAGCGCTCAAGTCACGTGCTGAGGCCGGTGCGATGGTGATGTTCTGCAGCGTCACGATGCGCGACAGGTTGGCCACGTCGGCCGCAAAGGAGCCAATGTCGTGGTACCGACCATTGACGCGAATGGAGATCGGCAATTCGGCGTAGTAGTCCTTGACCTGCATCTGCCCCGGCCTGAACAGCTCGAACTGCAGGCCGCGCCCCAGGCCCGCCTGGTTGATGTCGGACAACAGGGCGTCCATTTCGGCCTTGCCCGGCAACTGCTTTTCCAGCTGCGTGACGTACTCCTGCACCTGCAGTTTCTGTTTGCGCAACTCGCTCAGGTTCACGGCTTGGCGCAGGCGGGAGACGTAGTCTTCCTTCAGGCGCGGCTCTTTCATGCGCGACGCTTCCAGCTCGTCGGTGGACGCCGACAGCACCAGAAACCAGCCCGCCACCACGGCGGCGGCCACCGCTGCCACCCACGACGCTGCCTTGGGCAGCGTGGGCCACTGGCCCGGCTCATTGGGGTTGAGGTTGCGAAACTGGGACGCAGCGTTGTCCAGCAAGCTGCTCATCTCGAAGTTGGCGGTTGATGCCTTGGCCATGTCAACCTCAGGAAGATTTGGCGGGGACGGCCGCCGTCGCCGGGCCCGACGCCGCGCCCGCTGCGGGCGTGCCGGACTGCGGCCGTTTGATCGTGACGCGCATCGAAAACTCGAACAGGCGGCGCTGCTCGCGGTTGGCGGTGGTCACGGCCGTGGCCTTGATTTCCACCAACTCGGGCTTTTCAAGCCAGGCCGAGTTGTAGAGCGTGTTGCGCAAGAACTCGGACACCCGCTCGTTGGTCTGCGCGGTACCGGTGATGGCCACCACCTGCCCGGTCTGGCGGATGGTGCTCAAGTAGACACCTTCGGGCGTCTGGCGCACCAGTTCGTCCAGCAGATGCACGGGCACGTTGCGGTCGGTCTGCAGGTCTTCGACAGCCTTCTGCCGGGCCTTCAGCGCGTCGATCTCGCCGCGCAGCGTGGCGATGTCCTTGATCTGCGAATCCAGTCGCGTGATCTCGGTTTGCAAGAATGCGTTGCGGGACTCCTGAGCCGAGGTCATCTGCCCCAGCACCGAGTACCAGATGCCAACGACCGCCACGCCAGCCAAGGCGCAAGCCGCCAGCCCGATGAAGAAGGAGCGCTTGCGTTCGCGGCGCCGTTCTTCCCGGTGGGGCAGCAGATTGATCAGGATCACTGCAGGAACCTCCGCATCGCCAGGCCGCAGGCCGTGAGGTAGGAAGGCGCCTCACGCCGGACGCGGCTTTCGCGCACCGCTGAACCCAACTGCATGTTTTCGAACGGGTTCACCACATTCGACGCGAACCCGGTCAGGTCGGTGACCCGATCCTTCAGCCCCGGCAGCGTGGCTGTGCCACCCGCCAGCATCACGTAATGCACCTTGTGGTGTGGCGTGCTGGTGAAGAAGTACTGCAGCGCGCGGCCGATTTCCTGCGACAAGCTGTCCACAAAGGGCGCCAGGATGGCGGCTTCGTAGTCTTCGGGCAGGTCACCGGACAGTTTCTTGGCCTCGGCCTCTTCAAAGGAAAAGCCGTACTGGCGCGAAATCAACTGGGTGAGCTGCGAGCCGCCAAAGGCCTGGTCGCGGTCGTACAGCATCTCGTCGTCGCGCAGCACCTTCAGGCTGGTGGTGTCGGCGCCGATCTCGAACAGCGCCACCAAGGCGTCGCGCCCTTCGTTGGGCAATGAGGCCACGACGCGGCTCATGGCCAGGCGCGAAGCGTGCGACTCGATGTCCAGCACCACGGGCTTCAGGCCGGCGGCTTCGGCCAGTCCTTGGCGGTCTTGCACGCGGTCTTTGCGCGAAGCGGCAATGAGCACCTCGACGTCACCCGCTGAAGTGGGGCTGGGCCCGATGACGCAGAAGTCCAGGCTCACTTCGTCCAGCGAGAAAGGGATGTACTGGTTGGCTTCGGACTCGACCTGCAGTTCCATCTCTTCTTCGCGCAGGCCGGCCGGCAGCATGATCTTCTTGGTGATGACGGCCGATTGCGGCATCGCCATCACGACATGCCGGGTCTTGGAGCCGCTTTTGCCCAGCACGCGTTTGACTGCGGCGGCGACCTCATCGAACTTTTCGATCTGGCCATCGGTGATCCAGCCCTTCTCGAAGGGTTCTGAGGCAAAACGTTCAAGCACGAATTCGCCGTTGGTGGTTTGGTCCAGTTCAACCAGCTTGACGCTGGACGAACTGATATCCAACCCGATCACGGGGGGGTGCTTGCGGCCCAGCAGTGTGTCCAGAAATCCCAAATTACCTACTCCCCAGCCATGATGGCGCAGCCTTGAAAAGCACCCCGAGGGCACCCGCCACTGGCCCCGTTCTTGTTAAGAAGTTACTTCAATGCTAGCAGTAAACCCCTTGAACAACAAAGAAAAAAGGGGGCGAGAACCCCTCCAGACGTTGCCAATCGCTGACGCCAGAACGCTCAGTTGAAACAACCCGCAAGCCACCATCCAGGGGTCGGGCGGCAAAGGGTCTGCGGGGCGTGGAGGATTTCACGACAAGGCTTGTCGCAAGCGCTGACAGCGTTTGTCCGTGGCACTTGCGGGCGCGTTCCTATAATGATTTTCACCCGGCTTTCGGGATACACATGACCGGTCCACGTGCCCACACCCGCCGCTGAAGACTTTGCCCCGGCTGCCCGTGCAAAGGCAAAACCCGGATGGTTGCGCAGCCTTGGGCATGGTCTGGGCTGGCTCTTTGGTCTGGGTCTTGCGGGCCTGCTTGCTTTGTTGGCCCTGGTGGCGCTGGCACTGGCGGTGGCCTATCCCAACCTGCCCGAGATTGCCAGCCTCACCGACTACCGGCCCAAGCTGCCGTTGCGCGTCATCTCTTCGGATGGCGTGCAACTGGGCGAATTTGGCGAGGAGCGCCGCAACTTCGTGCCCATCGCGCAGATGCCGCAGGTGATGAAAGACGCGGTGCTGGCCGCCGAAGATGCCCGCTTCTATCAGCACGGCGGCGTGGACTACAAGGGCGTGGCCCGTGCCGCGCTGGAAAACTTGCGCGACGCCCGCAGCCAGGGCGCATCGACCATCACCATGCAGGTGGCGCGCAACTTCTACCTGTCGACGGAAAAAACCTTCACGCGCAAGATCTACGAGATCTTGCTGGCGCTGAAGATCGAGAGCCTGCTGGGCAAGGACCAGATCCTTGAGCTCTACATGAACCAGATTTTCCTGGGCCAGCGCGCCAATGGCTTTGCCGCTGCCTCGGAAATCTACTTTGGCAAAAAGCTCAAGGACGTGACCGTGGCCGAGGCCGCGATGCTGGCCGGTCTGCCCAAGGCCCCGTCGGCCTACAACCCGATCTCCAACCCCAAGCGGGCAACGATTCGGCAGCGCTACATCATCGACCGCATGTTCACTGGCGGCTTCATCACCGAAGCCCAGCACGACGAGGCACTGGGCGAAGTTCTGCGCTACCGCAGCCAGAACGACAGCCTGATGTACGGTGAGTTTGTGGCCGAAACGGCGCGCCAGCTGGTCTTCAGCCAGTACGGCGAAGAAGCCTACAGCCGGGGGCTGAACGTGCACCTCACGGTGTCGGCGGCCGACCAGTTGGTGGCCTACCGAGCGCTGCGCAAGGGTCTGATGGACTACGAACTGCGGCAGGTCTATCGCGGCCCCGAGGCCTATGTGGACCTGCCGGCCGACGCCAGCCTGATCGATGCCCGCGTGGCCGAGGCTTTGGCCGAACACCCCGACAACGACGATCTGCGCGCTGCCGTGGTGCTGGAAGCGACTCCGCGCAAGGTCACGGCGATGCTGCAATCGGGCGACGCCATCACCGTCGTTGGCGAAGGGCTGCGGCCCGTGACCTCGGGGCTGTCGGACAAGGCCGGCCCCAAGAAGCAGATCCGCCGCGGTGCGGTGGTGCGTGCACTCAAGAACGATAAGGGTGAGTGGTCGCTTACTCAACTGCCCGAAGTTCAAGGCGCCATGGTGGCCATGGACCCACGTACAGGCGCGATTCGAGCCCTGGTGGGTGGCTTCGACTTCGGCAAGAACAAGTTCAACCGCGTGACGCAGGCCTGGCGCCAACCGGGTTCGAGCTTCAAGCCCTTCATCTACTCGGCGGCCCTTGAAAAGGGCTTTACCCCCACCACGGTGATCAATGACGCGCCGCTGTTCTTCGACGCCAGTGTCACGGGCAGTCAGCCTTGGGAACCCAAAAACTACGACGGCAAGTTCGAAGGCCCGATGCCGCTGCACACGGCACTGGCCAAGTCGAAGAACATGGTGTCGATCCGCATCCTGAATGCCACCGGCACCGACTTTGCGCAGTCCTGGCTGGACAGCTTCGGTTTCGACCGCGACAGGCACCCTGCCTACCTGACCATGGCGCTGGGGGCTGGTTCGGTGACGCCGATGCAGATGGTCACCGCCTATAGCGTGTTTGCCAACGGCGGCTATCTGGTGCCGCCCATGCTGATCTCGCGCATCACAGACAGCAAGGGCCGTCTGCTGCTGCAGACGCAGCCGCCTGAACTGAACGAGAACCTGCGCACGCTGCCGGCGCGCAATGCCTTTGTGATGGATACGCTGCTGCAGGAAATCACCCGCAGCGGCACCGCAGCACGCGCACAAGGCACGCTGCGACGGGCCGATCTGTACGGCAAGACGGGCACCACCAACGACTCGATGGACGTCTGGTTTGCTGGTTTTCAACCCACCATCGCGGCCGTGGTGTGGATAGGCTACGACAACCCGCGCAAGCTGGGTGACCGGGAAACCGGCGGTGGCCTGTCGCTGCCCGTGTGGATCGAGTTCATGCAGCACGCGCTGAAAGGTGTGCCGGTGCAGGAAGTGCAGCCGCCTGACGGCGGCCTGGCGCAGTCGGGCGGCTATTGGATGTTTGAAGAGTACGCGGCCGGCCAGGGCATCAGCAGCCTGGGCTTGCAAGACACCGTGCCCCAGGCGCCTAGCCCAGAAGAGCGCAGCAGCATCCTGGACCTGTTCAGAAGGTAGCTTGCTGCCGCCAGGTCGATCAGAACTTCAGATCTTTGCCGCCTTGTGCGCTGGCGTGTTCCGACAAGGTGCCGAGAAAGTCGCTGCCGTCGCGCGTGTCCACCCAGCGGCCGCCTGACCAGCGGTAGTGAAAGCCCCCACCCAGCGCGGCCAGCCACACCTCATGCAGCGGCGGCTGGGTGTTGATGATGATCTTGCTGCCGCCTGGGAAACTCAGCTCCAGCAGGCCGCCTGTGCGCTGGCTGTCGATGTCGATCAAGTCGTCCTGCAGCCAGCGGTCGGTGGTGGCTTCGATGCGGGCCAGCAGGGTGCTGGTTTCGCGCTGGTAGTCGGCGTCGCTCAGGGGCCGGGCTTCGGAGGCCGTGCTCATAGAATCCTTCAGATGCGTGTGCAAGCAAAGTCCAGTGTATCGAGACGCCTTCAGCGGCCCTGCCTCACCGCGTGGCTGGCAGGGTTGACGGTGCTGGTTTGCGGCTGTGGACAAAAAGGCCCCCTGACATTGCCCGACAAGCCGGCCGCCCAAGCCACGGCGGTGGGCACACCAGCGTCTGCAGTCCAACGATGACCCTGCCTGGATCTCCCTATCTGGCCCGGGTGGGCGGTGATCTGATGCTGGACGGCCACCGCCTGGCCGACCTGGCGCAAAGCTTCGGCACACCGCTTTTTGTCTATTCACGTGGTGCCATGCGCGCGGCGCTGGCCGCCTATGAACAAGCGTTGCAGGGTCGACCCCACCTGGTCTGTTACGCCATGAAGGCCAACGCTTCGCTGGCCGTGCTGCAGACCTTCGCACAGGCAGGCGCCGGCTTCGACATCGTCTCGGGCGGTGAACTGGCCCGTGTGCTGGCTGCGGGCGGCGACCCGTCCAAGGTGGTGTTCTCCGGCGTGGGCAAAACACGCGCGGAAATGCAGCAGGCGCTGCTGGCCGGCGTGCGCTGCTTCAACGTCGAAAGCCTGGGTGAACTGGACCGCCTGGACGAGGTGGCCCGTGCCGTGGGCCGAATTGCGCCGGTGAGCTTGCGTGTCAACCCCGATGTGGATGCCGGCACGCACCCCTACATCTCCACCGGCCTGAAGGGCAGCAAGTTCGGCATCGCCCATGGTCAGGCGCTGGCGGCTTACCGGCATGCCGCTTCGCTGCCAGGCTTGCAGGTGGTGGGCATCGATTGCCACATCGGCTCGCAGATCACGCAGCTGGCGCCGTACTTGGATGCGCTGGACCGTGTGCTCGACCTGGTCGAAGCGGTAGAAGCCGCAGGCATCGCCATCCAGCACGTGGACGTCGGTGGTGGCCTGGGCATCACCTACACCGACGAAGCGCCGCCCGACGCTGCGGTTTTGGTGGCCGGCCTGCTGCAGCGGCTGGACGCGCGTGGCCATGGTCACCGCGAAGTGCTGCTTGAACCTGGCCGCTCGCTGGTCGGCAATGCGGGTGTGATGCTGACCGAGGTGCTCTACCTGAAGCCAGGTGAAGAGAAGAACTTCTGCATCGTCGATGCGGCCATGAACGACCTCATGCGCCCGGCCCTGTACCAGGCCTGGATGGGCATTGAACCTTGCCGGCTGCGCGACGGCCCGGCGCGGTCATGGGACGTGGTGGGCCCGGTGTGCGAATCGGGCGACTGGCTCGGCCGTGACCGCGACCTGGCCTTGCAGCCCGGCGACGTGCTGGCCGTGCTGTCGGCCGGCGCCTACGGCATGGCCATGTCCAGCAACTACAACACCCGACCGCGTGCGGCCGAGGTAATGGTGGACGGTGACAGGGTTCACCTGATTCGCCAACGCGAAGCGGTTGAAAGCCTCTTCGCGGACGAGCGCTTGATCTAGATCCTGCCCTCTTGCACGGCGTGGCAGGCCACGTGCACGCCCTGAAACACCGTCAGCACTGGCCGTTCCTGTGAACAGCGGGCATTGGCATGCGGGCAGCGCGGGTGGAAGGCGCAGCCGGTGGGCGGGTTCAGCGGGTTGGGCACTTCACCCTGCACCGGTGTACGCGAGCGGCCGCTCATGTGGATGTCGGGAATGGCGTCCAGCAGCATGCGTGTGTAGGGGTGGCGCGGGTGGCCGAAGAGCTCGGCCTTGTCGGACAGCTCGACCAGTCGGCCGAGGTACATCACACCCACCTGGTCGGCGACATGGCGCACGACGGCCAGGTTGTGGCTGATGAACAAGTAGGTCAAACCCCGGCTGCGCTGCAAGTCCTTCATGATGTTGAGCACCTGCGCCTGCACCGACACGTCCAGGGCCGATGTCGGTTCGTCGCAGACCAGGAATTCCGGTTGTGTGGCCAGTGCACGTGCAATGCTGATGCGCTGGCGCTGGCCGCCGCTGAACTGGTGCGGGAATTTTTCGACGTCGGCCGCCGCCAGGCCGACCGACAGCAACAGTTCGCCGACCTTGGCCTTCAGCGCGTCGGCGCCCCGCGCACCAGCTGACGCGCTGGACATATTCACCAGGCCATGTTCGCGCAGCGGCTCGCCCACGATGTCCAGCACCTTCCAGCGTGGGTTGAGGCTGGCGTAGGGGTCCTGGAAGATCATCTGCATGCGCCGCCGCAGCGTGCGCAAGCCGGCCGCGTTTTGTGCCGCGTCGGTGGGTTGGCCGTCAAACTGCACGTCGCCGCGGGTGGGCTGGTACAGGCCGACCAAGAGGCGCGCCACGGTGCTCTTGCCGCAGCCCGATTCGCCCACCAGCGCCAGCGTCTTGCCACGTTCGATGCTGAAAGACACACCGTCCACGGCGTGCACAAACTGCCGCGGCTTGCGCTCGACCACGCGGTTGAGCCAGGGGGCCGACACATCGAAGGTCTTGGACAGGTCGCGCACCTGCACGAGCGGGGTCATGCGTTCACCTTCGATTCGTTCACCAGCCAGCAGGCCGCACGTGTGGGGCCTGCGTTGAAGAGTTCGGGCCGCTCTTCGCGGCAGCGTGGCATCACTTGCGGGCAGCGGGGGTTGAAGGCGCAACCCTTGGGAATGGCATTCAGCCGCGGCATCGAGCCGTCGATCTGCAACAGCCGTTCGCGGTCTTCGTCCATCGCCGGGATCGATCCCATCAGGCCCGTGGTGTAAGGGTGGCTGGGCCGGTGGATGACATCGCCTACGGGCCCGATCTCGGCCACGCGGCCGGCGTAGAGCACGGCCACGCGGTCGCAGGTTTCGGCGATCACGCCCATGTCGTGCGTGACCAGCATCACCGCCGCGCCATGCTCTTTGCACAGGCGCTTGAGCAGCGAAATGATCTGCGCCTGGATCGACACGTCCAGCGCCGTGGTGGGCTCGTCGGCGACGAGGAGCTTGGGCTCGGCCGCCAGCGCCAGGGCGATGACCACCCGCTGGCGCATGCCGCCGCTGAACTGGTGCGGGTACTGGTCGATGCGCTGTTCTGCCGCCGGAATGCCGGTTTCCTGCAGCAGACGGACGGCCCGCTGGCGCGCTTCTTCGGCACTGACGGGCAAGTGGGTGAGGATGGTCTCGGTGAGCTGGCGGCCGATGGTGTACAGCGGGTTCAGCGAGGTCAGCGGGTCCTGGAAGATGGCGCCGATCTGGCGGCCGCGGATCTTGCGCATCTGCTCATAGGGCAGGTTGTCGATGCGTTGCCCGGCCAGGCGGATCTCGCCGCCGGCAATGCGGCCGGGTGGTTCGAGCAAGCCGATGATGGCCGCACCGGTGAGCGACTTGCCGGCGCCGGATTCGCCCACCACGCCCAGGATTTCACCGGGCGCGATGTCGAAGGAAATGTCGTCCAGCGCCAGCAGCGTGCCGTGGCGCGTGGGGAATTCGACGCGCAGGTTCTTGACTTCGAGCAGCGGAGCGGCCATCTCAGCGCAACCTTGGATTGAGTGCATCACGCAACCAGTCGCCCAGCAGGTTCACGCTCAGCGCAATCAGCACCAGCATGGCGCCGGGGAAGATGGTGATCCACCACTCGCCGCTGAACAGGAAGTCATTGCCCACCCGAATGAGCGTGCCCAGGCTGGGCGACGTGGGCGGCACGCCCACACCCAGGAACGACAGCGTCGCTTCGGTCAGGATGGCCGCCGCCACCTGGATGGTGGCCAGCACCAGCACCGGGCCCATCACGTTGGGCAGCACGTGTTTGACCATGATGCGATAAGGCGACACGCCAATCACGCGTGCGGCCTGCACGTATTCCTTGTTGCGTTCGACCAGCGTGCTGCCGCGCACCGTGCGTGCGTACTGCACCCAGCCACCCAGCGAGATGGCGATGATCAGCACGCCAAAGGCCAGTTCGTCGTGCGCGTTGGGAAACATCGCACGCGCCACGCCGTCGATCAGCAGCGCGATCAGGATCGACGGGAAGGACAGCATGACGTCGCACACCCGCATGATGAAGGCGTCTGTCTTGCCGCCGACAAAGCCCGACAGCAGGCCCAGGCCCACGCCCACGGTCATCGACACCAGCACCGAAGCCAGACCCACGAACAGCGAGATGCGCGCGCCGTAGAACAGCGCCGACAGGATGTCTCGGCCCTGGTCGTCGGTGCCCAGCAGGTAGGTGCGGCTGCCGCCCTCCAGCCACGCTGGCGGCAGCCGCGCGTCGGACAGGTTCAGCGTCGCCAGGTCAAAGGGGTTGTGCGGCGACACCCAGGGTGCAAATACCGAACAGAAGATGCACAGCGCGGCAATCACCGCGGCCACGATGGCCATCGGTGAATGGCGGAAGCTGAACCAGATGTCACCATCCAGGAAGCGCCTGAAAGCGCCAGGCGCGGCCACGGTGGAAGGGGTGGGAGGGGTGGAAGGGATGGAAGAAGTGCTCATGTGTTCAATGGCCCGCCGCCGACTTTTCCATGCGCAGGCGTGGGTCGACCGCGAAGTACAACAAGTCCACCACCAGGTTGACGGCGACGAAGATCAGCGCGATCAGGCACAGGTAGGCGGCCATCACCGGGATGTCCGCAAACTGCACCGCCTGAATGAAGAGGAAACCCATGCCAGGCCACTGAAACACGGTTTCGGTGATGATGGCAAAGGCGATCAGGCTGCCCAGCTGCAGGCCCGTGATGGTGATCACCGGCACCAGCGTGTTCTTCAGCGCGTGGCCGAAGTAGACGGCGCGGTCTTGCAGACCGCGGGCGCGTGCGAACTTGACGTAGTCGGTGCGCAGCACCTCCAGCATCTCGGCGCGCACCAGCCGCATGATCAGCGCCAGCTGAAACACCGACAGCGTGACGGCCGGCAGGACCAGGTGCTTCCAGCCGTCCACCGTGAGCAGGCCCGTGGTCCAGGCGCCCAGCGCGACGGTGTCGCCGCGGCCAAAGCTGGGCAGCCACTTCAGCGTGACGGCAAAGATCAGGATCAGCAGGATGCCGATCAGGAAGGTGGGCAGCGACACCCCAAGCAGCGACAGAGTCATCACCAGTTGAGAACCAAACTTGCCACGCCGCAGCGCCGCATAAACACCCAGCGGCACACCGGCACCCAGCGCGATGACGGCGGCGGCCATGGCCAGTTCCAGCGTGGCCGGAAAACGCTCGGCAATCAGCGCTGACACCTTGCGCCCCTGGCGCAGGCTGAGGCCGAACTCACCTTGTGCCGCATTGCCGATGAACTTGGCAAACTGCACCGGAAAGGGGTCGTCAAGCCCCAGGTCCTTGCGCAGCTGGTCGCGTTGTTCTTGTGTGGCGTCCTGTCCCAGCAGGTTGGTGACCGGGTCACCGACGAACTGGAACAGCATGAAGGCGATGAAAGCGACCGTGACCATCACGATCACGGCTTGCATCAGGCGGCGGAGGATGAATACGAGCATGGGGCTTGGCCGCAAGCCCGCCGTGACGGGCCTGGCCTTGGAAACGGGGTCAGGGGAGGGTCAGAAACAAGCCAGAAAGCCTGAAGGAAAGCAGGCCGTCAGGTGCAGCGGTCAAGAAGCCATGACGCAAGCCCAGTGCCAAGTCTTGCGGGTCAGCCAACTGATGTGCTCGAAGCCCGGAATTCTCCGGCCATCGTGATGCCGGCCGATGCGGTGTTTGCACCCGGTCGGTGCGGCTGCTCAGGCTGTGGCATCACGGCTGTGGTGGGTCCTGAAAAGTGACCGGCCCGTACCAGGACAAGGCGCTCGACGCGGTGTTGTCGGTGTCGGTCATCAGCGCAATGGCGGCCAGCGGCCCGGGTTCTTCGCCAAAGGCCAGCCGGTAATCGGCCGCCAGGTTGCGTTTGTGATCGCGCCAGCGACGCAGCTTGCCCGGGCCCGAATCGACCACGATCTTGCGGATGCGGTCGGTGCGTGGGTTGACGATGACGCTGCCCACCGGCGCGGTGGCGTCCCACACATAGACCAGGGTGGCAAAGGGCGGTTTTTCGCCCGTCAAGGCCTCGGCCAGCTCAAACATCACGCGGGTGCGCTGGGGCAAACGGCTCACGTCGCCATCGAAGGCAAACATCACACGCGCAGGCGCATCTTCTCGTTCGGCCACGGCCACGTTGGCGTCGGCGATCAGATCGTTCACCCACCAGGAAAAGTTCACTTCACTCAACCGTGCGGGTGGCTTGCTCAAGCGCTGACGCCACATGCTGGCCGAACGGTTGGACGTTGCGGCCCAGGCGCCACGGCCGTCCTTCTCTGTCCACACATACTGGGTGCTGCGTTTGCCCGGCAAGGCCACGGCGTGCCACTCGCTGGCGGGCGGTGGACTGGGCGGCGTGGCGCATGCAACTAGCGCGAGCGTTGACAGTGCGATGAGTTGGCGCATGGGGCGGAAGTCAGGGGAAACAACGCGCGGCATGCGCAGAAAAAAGCCGCCCGAAGGCGGCTTTGGGGCTGGAACCCACCTGTTGCCAGGCAGGTGTCATCAACCGATCAGAACGAGTGGCGGACGCCGAACTCGTAGGCGGTCACGTCCCCGGCCGAGCCGGTGCGGTCGATCTTGCCGTACTGGGCGTAGACGGCGGTGCGCTTGGACAGGTCGTACACATAGCCCAGGCCGATCAGGTCAGCGTCGTTGGCCACGGTCGAGCCGTCAGATTTGGCATACGAAGCCTTCAGGGTGCCAGAGCCGATCGGCACCAGCACGCCAACCAGGTAGGTGGTCTGGTCCAGGGCCGCATAGTCACGCTTCGAGTACTGGCCCATCAGGGTCATGAAGCTAAACTTGAACGAACCACCGACGTTCATGTCGGTGTAGTCGTCGATCATGGTGCCGGTCCGGTCGGTCTTGCCGTAAGCCACTGCCACGTTCACGGGGCCACCGGCGTAGCCGATGCGGCCACCGAAGTACTTGTTGCCCGTCACGTTCTCGCCAGCAGCCACTTGCAGCTGGCCGTACACGCCACCCATGGCCGGCAGGAAGTAGCCGATGGTGTTGTTGGCGCGAACCAGCGTCGTGGCGCCAGAGCTCAGCGTGCTAACGACGCCGGTCACTGAGGCAACACCGTTGGTGCCGAACGGATCGAACACGGTGTAGTTCCAGAAGGACGGCGTGTAATCGCGGCCCAGACGGACTTCACCAAAACCACCCATCAGGCTGACGGTGGAACGGCGCTGCCAGGTTTGGCCGCCGGCGTTGCCGGTGTCGGGGTTCAGCGCGCCTTCGATCCAGAAGCCGGCACGCATGCCGCCACCCAGGTCTTCGACACCGCGGAAGCCGAGGCGGCTGGATGCGTTGCCGTCTTGGCTCAGCGACTTGATCGTCGTGGAGCCTGTCTTGGTGCTGCGGGCATTCACGTCGACGACACCGAACAGCGTGACCGACGATTGGGCCGAAGCGACGCCAGCGAACGCGGTCAACGCGGCCAAGGCGAGTAGAGATTTTTTCATTGCAACTATCTCCTATGTTGATACAAGAGGTCCCGATCGGGAGGGGTTACCCGGCGAGGGGTTGATCAGGCCAACCTCCTCAGCGGAAGTTGACCGTATTGCACCAGACGCCCAGGGCAGTTGCCATCGATAGAGCGACAAATGAAGGTTTCATGTTGTCTGTTAACAACGTGTCACAGCTCTGACATGGGCAAGATTCATTTCCGCTATTCTGGTGCCTCATGGATTACCCCGATCGTTTGCTGTCCAGTTTCGACAACGCGCTGCGCACCGTGTTTGGCGCCGTGCATGCCGCACGGCCTTGCCCAGCGACGGCCGATTCGGGCACTGCGCCTGACGCACTGGACGAGGCCGACCGCCGTCTGGCCGGTGCGCTGATGCGCATCAACCACGTGGGCGAAGTCTGTGCTCAGGCCCTGTACCAGGCCCAGGCGCTGACGGCTCGTAGCGAGGTCCTGCGTGAGCAGATGCAACACGCTGCACGTGAAGAAACCGATCACCTGGCCTGGACGCAGCAGCGGTTGCAAGAACTGGGCGACCGGCCCAGCCTGCTCAACCCGCTGTGGTACGCCGGTGCTTTTGGCATCGGCCTGCTGGCCGGGCGTATGGGCGACAAGGTGAGCCTGGGTTTTGTCATCGAAACCGAGCGCCAGGTGGAACAGCACCTGGCCGGTCACCTGGACCGGCTGCCACCACAAGACCAGCGTTCGCGGGCCATCGTCGATGCAATGAAAAACGACGAGGCGCAGCACGCGGCGGCTGCGGTGCGCGCTGGCGGCATGGATCTGCCACCGCCAGTGGCCTGGCTGATGCGCGGCGCGGCGCGTGTGATGACGACGGTGGCGCACCGCATCTGACGCATCGTCCAGGCGCACCTGGCTGCGGCCTCGAGCGGCGCCGCGCCTTCAGGCGGTTTCCACGATCTCGAAGCTGGTGCTGATCTGTGCTGTCTTGGCCAGCATGATGCTGGCCGAACAGTAACGCTCGTGCGACAGCGCGATCGCCCTTTCGACCGCTGCGGCCGACAGGCCCTTGCCGCTGACGATGAAGTGCATGCCGATGCGCGTGAAGACCTTGGGGTCTTGTTCGGCGCGGTCGGCGGTGACTTTCACCTGGCAGCCGGTGACGGCGTGACGGCCCTTCTTCAGGATCATCACCACGTCATAGGCTGTGCAACCGCCCGTGCCGGCCAACACGGTTTCCATGGGCCGCGGCGCCAGGTTTCGACCGCCGCCAGCGGGCGCGCCGTCCATGGTCAGGAAGTGGCCGCTGCCGGTCTCGGCCACAAAACCCATGCCGGTGCCTGGCATCCAGTTGATGGTGCATTCCATGGTGCATCTGCCCTGTTGTCGCGCGCCGCAGCGGGCGCTGTGAAAAATTGGACTCGGCTCACTATCGCGAACACGCGACAAGCATATTGCACTGCAGCAATGCGGTGATAGACTGGTCCGCACGGAGGAAGAAACGAACGCTTGTTCAATAGCGCGTGTTCAATAGCGCGTGTCCAACAGCGTTCCTCGCCGCCTCCACCGATTGTCTCCTCCACCTCCTGAATGGTGGATTCAGCCCGGGGCTCACAAGGCTCCGGGTTTTTTTTCTGCCTGCGTCGGGTGGCTGGTGTTGCCCATCGGTGAGCCCAGCGCCAAGCGTGCCGGGTGCGCTGGCTGCGCTGACTGCGCTGACTGCGCTGACTGCGCTGATCGCGTTGATTGCAGATTGCGCTGACTTATCATCCGCCCCCCTCAGACCGCCCACAGCAACCCTCCCTGCAGCCGCCCGCCGTGACGCCCGAAGACACCCGCCCGCGCATGGCCGTTTCTGCCAAGGGGCAGCGCATCGCTGCCGAGTACCTGAAGCGGGTGCTGACGGCCCGGGTCTACGACGTCGCGCGCGAAACCGCGCTGGAGCCGGCGCGCAACCTGAGCCGGCGTCTGGGCAACCCGGTGCTGCTCAAGCGCGAAGACCAGCAGCCGGTGTTCAGCTTCAAGCTGCGCGGCGCCTACAACAAGATGGCGCACCTGGCGCCGGAACAGTTGGCCGCCGGGGTCATCTGCGCTTCTGCCGGCAACCACGCCCAGGGCGTGGCGCTGGCGGCCAAACGCCTGGGCTGCCGCGCTGTCATCGTGATGCCGGTGACCACACCCAGACTCAAGATCGACGCCGTGGCCGCGTTGGGCGGCGAGACGGTGCTGCATGGCGACAGCTACAGCGATGCCTACCAACACGCGCTGCAACTGCAGGCGGCAAAGGGCCTGACCTTTGTGCACCCCTTCGACGACCCCGATGTCATCGCCGGCCAAGGCACGGTGGCGATGGAAATCCTGCGTCAGCACCAAGGCCCCATCGATGCCGTCTTTGTGGCCATCGGCGGCGGCGGCCTGATCTCGGGCGTGGCGGCCTACATCAAGGCCGTGCGGCCCGAGGTGCGAGTGATTGGCGTGCAGACCGTGGATTCCGACGCCATGGTGCGCTCGGTGGCCGCCGGCAAACGGGTCACGCTCACCGAAGTGGGCCTTTTTTCCGACGGCACAGCCGTCAAGCGGGTGGGCGAGGAGACTTTTCGCGTGGCGCGTGCGCTGGTGGACGACTACGTGCTGGTGGACACCGATGCCGTGTGCGCCGCCATCAAGGACGTGTTCCAGGACACACGCAGCATCCTGGAACCGGCTGGCGCGCTGGGCGTGGCGGCCATCAAGCAGTACGTCGAAAAACACAAGCTGAAGGGTCGCACGCTGGTGGCCATCACCTGCGGCGCCAACATGAACTTCGACCGCCTGCGATTTGTGGCCGAGCGGGCCGAGTTCGGCGAACAGCGCGAAGCGCTGTTTGCCGTCACCATCCCTGAAGAACGTGGCTCCTTCAAGCGCTTCTGCGAGTTGATCGGCCCGCGCTCGGTGACCGAGTTCAACTACCGCATCAGCCACCACAAAGTGGCGCATGTCTTTGTCGGACTGGCCATCGCCAAACGGGAAGAAGCCGAACGCATCGAGCGCCAGTTCAGCAAACAAGGCTTTGCCAACGTCAACCTCACCGACGACGAACTGGCCAAGGAACACGTGCGCCACATGGTGGGTGGCCGCAGCGAACTGGCGCGCGACGAGCGCCTGTTCCGTTTTGAGTTTCCTGAAAGACCCGGCGCGTTGATGCGCTTCCTGGCCGCCATGCACCCGGGCTGGAACATCAGCCTCTTCCACTACCGCAACCAGGGCGCGGACTACGGCCGCATCCTGGTGGGCATCCAGGTGCCCGCAGGCGACGAAGCCGGCTTCGTCGAGTTTCTGCGCACCTTGGCTTACCCCTTTGTCGAAGAAACGCACAATCCCGTTTACGAACTATTTTTGCGCTGAGGCCGGTCGATACACTCTTTGGCCATGGCCGCCAGCAGATCGCTTGTCTCCCCCACTTCCAGCCCTTTGCTGGAGAAGGCCCTGCGCGACAAGCTGACGCGGCGCAACGAAGCAGGCGGCAGCCTGGGTGAACTTGAACCGCTGGCCGTGCGCCTGGGGCTCATGCAGAACACGCTCAAGCCCGTGTTGCACGACCCGCAGTTGCTGGTTTTTGCCTCAGACCACGGCTTGGCCGTGGACGGTGTCACCGAAGCCCTGGCCCGGCCGACGCACGAAACCGTGCACATGCTGCTGAGCAACCAGCTGCCACTGACCGTTTTTGCGCGCGCCCAGCAATTGGAAGTGACGGTGGTGGACTGCGGCATGGCGCACAACCTGTCGCCGCACGAACGGCTGATGATGCGCAAGATCGCGCACGGCACGCGCAACAGCCGCGCCAGCGCCGCCATGAGCCTGGAACAGGCCCACGCCGGCATGCGCGCCGGCATGGAAATCGGCGACAAGCTGCGTGGCAACGTCACGGTGCTGGCCGGTGTGGGCGTGGGGTCGCACGAAAGTGCGGCGCTGGTGCTGTCGCGGCTGACCGACAGCTCGGTGCGCGACCTGGTCGTCACCGGACCGCACATGGACGGGGCCTACCTGGCGCACCTGATGACGGTGATGCAGGCTTCGCAGGCGCGCCACCGCGAGGTGGTCGAGCCCATCGAGGTGCTGGCTGCCTTTGGCGGCTTTGAAGTGGCGGTGATGGTGGGCGTGATCCTGATGGCCACCAGCAAGCGCCATCTGCTCATGATCGACGGCATGCCGGCCTGCGCCGCGCTGATGTTGGCCGCGCGCATCGCGCAGCCGGTCACCGACTACTGCGTGTTCTGCCGCAGCCACGGCCACCGCGGGCTGGACCAGGCGCTGAACCTGTTCCGCGCCTCGGCGCTGATGGAACTGGGCATGGAAAGCACCGACGGCACAGGCGCCACGCTGGCCTGGCCGCTGGTCAAGAGCGCTGCAGCGCTGCTGACCGAAGTGGCCGACGGCGAAGACCCGGGCCCGTCGCGCCCGGGCGGCCTGCACGAGCCCTTTGTGGAGCCCGAACCGGTGCCGATGCCGTCGCCGTTTGGGGACGCGCTGTACTGATGCGCTGTACTGATGCGCTGTACTTACGCGCTGTGCTGATGCGCTGTACTGACACGCTGTACTGACACACTGTACTGACGCGCTGGTCTAGCGCAGCGGCCCGCCTTCCGGCGCCGTGTTCGGCGGTGCGGTCATGGGCGGCGGTGGTGGAATCTGAGGTGGCGCCCGCTGCGCCGGCGGCGGGGTCAACATACGCGGCGGCACACGCGGCGGCACACCAGGCGGCAGGTAGGTTCCAGGGTTGGATGTGGCCCCCGGCAACTGCCCTGTCGCGGCAGACGCCGGTGGCGCCAGGTTCAGCGAGATCACCGATGTGCCTCCAGCCGGTCCCAGACTGGCGCCCCGCGCGCTGACCGACTGCAGCACATGCGGGCCATCCACCAGCGCACCCACGCGGTAGGCTTTTGGCGGTTTGCCGTCGACCGAAATGAGTGCCAGGCCTTCGCGCCCGGCTTTCGGCTGGCGCGGGCTGACCACGCCGATCAGGTTGAAGCGCTCGTCGGCCGTGGGTTCCGGCGCAGCACCTGCCAAGACAGGGGCCGCATCCACGCCCAGCAGGCGGCTCAGGTCACCGCGAGCCATGTTGCCGGCTTGCGCCAGCTGGGTCTGCGGCGGTGCTGGCGGGGCTTGCACCCACAACTTCAAGCCCCAGAAGAGCGCGCTGGCCGCCACAGCGGCCCAGACCCCGAAAGTGACAGTGCGCGTCCACATGCGACGATTATCATGCACCCCCCTTTCGACCCTTCCCGGCCGACTCTGCACGTGGGCACTTTTGCGCCGTGCCAGACCCTGCTGAATCCGACATGAAGTTTCTGCCGTTCACCCGTCGCGCGGCCCGCGCCCGGGGTTTCACGCTGATCGAGTTGCTGGTCGTGCTGGTGATCATCGGCGTGCTGGGCGCGCTGATCGTGCCCAACCTGTTTGCCGGCCTGGACGAAGCGCGCGCCACGGCGGCGCGCACCGACATCAACACCGTCATGCAGGGCCTCAAACGCTACCGACTGGACAACCAGCGCTACCCCAGCGCCGAGCAGGGTCTGGACGCGCTGGTGCGCAAGCCGACTGCAGGCAGCGTGCCCACGAACTGGAAGCCCTACCTCGAAAAACTGCCGGCCGACCCCTGGGGCCGTGCCTACCAGTACCTGAACCCGGGTGTGCGGGGCGAGATCGATGTCTTCAGCTTCGGCGCCGACGGCCAGCCGGGGGGCGAAGACAAAAATGCCGACATCGGCAACTGGCAGTAGCAGCGACACGCGGCCGCTGGTGGGCCGCGCGAAGTCGCGAGGCTTCACGCTGGTGGAGCTGCTCATCGTCATCGCTGTCATTGCCGTCGGTGTGGCCCTGGTTGCGGTGGCGCTGCCCGACAGCGAAGCCGCGCAACTGGATGAAGAGGCAGAGCGCCTGATCGCCCTGCTTGAAACGGCGCGTGCGGAGTCGCGTGTTTCGGGCGCAGCGGTGATCTGGGTGCCGGGTCGCACGGTCGAGTCGGGCGAGGCGCTGAATGACCTGCAGGGCCGGCCCGTGCACTTTCGCTTCGTCGGTGTGCCATCACAACGGGGCTTGCCCAGTCGATGGCTGGACGCGCGTGTCACGGCCCAGGTGGTGGGCGCGCGCAGCGTGGTGCTGGGGCCTGCGGCCATTCTGCCGGCGCAGCGCATCGTGCTCACCCTGGAAGAGCGCCGCATCGAGATTTTCACCGACGGCCTGGGTGCTTTTGCCGTGGCCGCCGAACCCGTCAACCCAGCCGCCAACGCCAATGCCACGCCGCGCTGAAACTGGGCCAGGCGGCTTCACGCTGGTGGAAGTGCTGGTGGCCCTGGCCGTGGTCAGCATCGCCCTGACCGCCGGGCTGCGCGCGGCTGGCGTGCTGACCGACAACGCAGACCGCCTGGCCGATGTCATCGCCGCCCAGTGGTGCGCCGACAACCAGCTGACTGAACTGCGTTTGCGGCGCAGTTTCCCTGGTGTGGGCGACAGCGATTTTGTCTGCGAGCAGCTGGGCCGCAGCTACAAGGGCAAGCTGGTGACACGGCCCACGCCCAACCCCAACTTCCGCCGGGTGGACGCCGAGGTCAGCACCGAAACCGGCGTGCCCTTGTTGACCCTGTCCACCGTGCTGGCCCGGCAGTGAGGCACCCGCCTTGAAGCAGCGAACAGGCAGCTGCGGCCATCAAGCCACGGCCATGAAGCCAAACCGCCATCAGGCCGGCTTCACGCTGGTGGAAGTGCTGGTCGCGCTGCTGTTGATGGCCATCCTGTCCACCTTCACCTGGCTGGCGCTGGAAGGTGTGCTGGGCGCGCGCGAGTCCAGCCGCCTGGCCATCGACCGCAGCACCCGGCTGTCCACCGTGCTGCTGCAGTGGCAGCAAGATCTGCAGGCGGTTCACGACACCGAACTGGTGCCGGCGCTGTCCTTCGATGGCCAGACGTTGCGCATGACACGGCGCGTGGACGGCGGCGTGGCGCTGGTCGCCTGGTCGGTGCGCAACGGCCTGTGGCAACGCTGGGCCGGCCCCACGCTTGTGCGCGGCAACGCCTTGCAGGAAACCTGGCTGGCCAGCCAGCAGTTCCTGGGCAGCGAGCCGGGGCAGCTGACGGTTGCAGAAGACGCCAGCGAGTGGCAGATCTACTTCCACCGAGGCAGCGACTGGAGCAACGCCCAATCCACGGGCAACGTGGTGACCACAAGCACACCGTCAGGCGCCCCGACTGGTGCCACGGGCACCCGTGAAGAGCTGCCCAACGCCGTGCGCCTGGTGATCACCCTGCAAGACAAGAAACTCACGCGCGACATCGCGCTGGGGCCATCGGGGCAATGAACGCCATCAAGCCCCGCCTGGCGCGACGCGGCAGTGGCCAAAGCCAGCAAGGGGCGGCACTGTTGCTGGCCATGATCATCGTCGCGCTCGTGGCCACCCTGACCGCGGCCATGGTGTGGCAGCAAGAACGTGCCGTGGCCATCGAAGCCGCCGAGCGTGCGCGCGGGCAGGGCAGCTGGATCCTGAACGGCGCGCTGGACTGGGCCCGGCTCATCCTGCGCGAAGACCAGCGCACCAACCAGCAGCGGGGCGCGCCTTACGATTCGCTGGGCGAGCCCTGGGCCCAGCCGCTGGCCGAAGCACGGCTGTCGTCCTTCCTGGCGGCCGACAAGGACAACAACGCCGACGGCGGCCCTGAGGCCTTTATCTCCGGCGCCATCGAAGACGCGCAGTCGCGCTTCAATCTTCGCGCCCTGGTGGACGATGCGGGCAAGCCGGTGCCGGCGCAGCTGGCGGCGCTGGAGCGGCTGTGCGAGCTGGCCGGCGCACCGGGTGACGCCGCAGCGCTCATCGCCAAAGCCTTGGGCGAAACGAAGATCGGCACCACGGACAACCCCGAAGGTGCACCCTTGCGTCCTACACGTTGGGAAGACCTGACCTGGCTCGGCCTGGACCCGGCCACGCTGCAGCGCCTGGAGCCGTATGTCGACTTGCTGCCTGTGGCCACCCCGGTAAATCTGAACACCGCGTCGCGCGAAGTCATCGTGGCGGCCATCGATGGCATCGACCTGGGCAGCGCGGAGCGGCTGCTGCAGGCGCGCCAGCGCCAGCCCTTCGAGCGCTTGGAAGCCGTGAAAGGCCTGCTGCCGCCAGAGACCGTTCTTGATCCCGGCCGCGTGGGCGTGGGCAGCAACCACTTTTATGTGTCGGGCCGGCTGCGCTTGGAAGACCGCGTGCTGGAAGAACGTTCGCTGCTGGTGCGCCGCGATGGGCGTGTGGAAGTCCTGCGTCGCGAAAGGCGCAGCTTCTCGGCGTCGCAG